>TARA_B110000879_G_scaffold28292_1_pt1 | contig 33755 bp, 29 predicted proteins | sample TARA_B110000879 | Tara Oceans TARA_B110000879 (sample SAMEA4398094) | marine metagenome | biome: Polar Biome; feature: [SRF] surface water layer (ENVO:00010504); material: water (ENVO:00002006), including particulate matter (ENVO:01000060) such as... | depth 5 m
ACTGCAATGCGGCAATCTTGTCGAGAAGACCATAGTTACCACTACTGCTCTGTTCTGATTCTGCCGATAGGGCAGGGTGTGCCAAAAACCCCAAAGGACCGAGCCGATAATTGATACTGACAAGAATGACGCCGTTTTTTGCTAATTCTGTGCCGTTAAAGATGAGATCATGGCCCATACCAGACAGATGAGATCCACCGTGAAACCACACCATTACGGGGGCTTTGACAGAATTTTTTGCTGACCAAATATTCAAGTATAAGCAATCTTCACTGCGGTTAAATTCGCCGCGTGACCACACCCATCCGTCGACGTTGATCGCCTGCCAGCAGGAGCTACCGGCTGCTGTTGCGGACCGTAAGCCCTGCCAAGGTACAGGCGACTGCGGGGGGCGCCACCGCAGGGAACCGCTAGGTGGTAGTGCATAAGGGATGCCGTGAAAGGAGCGAATTCCGGTTTCTGATTCTGCCCACGCTCCCTTCAGTTGGCCCTGTGCTATTTCGACAGAAAGTGGGTTGGCGTTGCTATTGTTCATCGATGCGGCCGGCTTATTTGATGGCTCCATGCAACTGGCGAGCATGATGACAAGTGCAGAGAGCTGCAGAAATTTGTAGGAGCTATATTTCACTATTAAATGCCGTCTGGATGAAAATGATACGGGCAATAAAACACTATTAAGGATGTTGGTCAAATGAAGAGTCATCGGCTTGTGGCGGGGATATCGCCGGCGCATGGAAGTCATAGCGATTATGGCTGACTGGGATTATACTAAAATAGGCCGCGACCCGAAATCGGAGCCAGAGACGGTAGTTCGGAAACGAATTTAGCGGCCTCAAAAAGGGTTAGTATCTGCGAATTGATACACACATGGACAATGTTACAGCTAAGCTGCGGTCTGCAATTGCCGTGAACTAGGATAGTAAAAAAGGGAGAGTTAAGATGAATGATGGTATCAAACAAAATCTTCAGGAATCGTCAATTTGGAAGCGGGCTTTGTATATGCTGCTATTCGCGCTATTTTACAGCGTAGCGGAGATGGTTTTATTTGCAGTGGTCATTTTTCAATTCTTATTCAAACTCATCACCGGTGAAACCAATAAACGGTTACTGGATTTCGGACAGAGTTTGGCAACGTATTTTTATCAGATTATACAGTTTCTCAACTTTAATACAGAGCACCACCCCTACCCATTCGCCGAGTGGCCGCACGGTAAGCCAGCAGATGATTCGGGTGAAGGTTCTATTGAAGAGGACACTTTTGCCGCTAGTGTGGTTGAGGAGCCCGTTGAAAAACTCGTCGAAGATAGCACTGACGTTGATGATGCTGACCTCAAAACTGACGATAGCGCAGAGTCAGACAGAGATGACAAAACACAATCAACGTAAGAGGCGTTATGATGCGGTTAGGAATAAATGGCACGGGCCTTGTGCAAAAAGCATCGGTTGATGCGATTGCAGATCATGCAAAAACGGCGGCGTTGGACGGTTTTTCCAGCTATTGGTTGGCCGAACACCCTACGGGCGGTCTTGATGCGATGATGGTGTTAACCATTGTTGGGTTACGGGTACCAGAGATTGAATTAGGTACGGCCATTATTCCGACTTTTCCGCGTCATCCGATGGTATTAGCGGGGCAGGTTCACACATTATTAAATACAATCGGTCCTCGTTTTACGCTGGGCATTGGCTTGTCTCACAAGCCAATGATGGCGCAGTTGGGTATTCCTTTTGATCGGCCAATAGGTCATTTGAAAGAGTATTTGTCGGTGTTGATGCCATTGCTGAACGAGGGCCGAGTGTCATATAAAGGAGAAATGATTTCCTGCGATGCAACGACATTTTTTAAACCGACGCAGGCAACTCCGGTTGTGGTTGCTGCACTGGGGCCACAGGCATTGAACGTCACCGGTCGATTGGCGGATGGCACTACGCTAGCTTGGGTTGGCCCTCGAACTGTTCGCGAACATATTAAACCCCGAATATCGGAAGCTGCTGCCAGTGCAGGTAGAACGGCTCCTCGGATCATAGCGACGCTGCCAGTTTGTGTTACTGATGATGAAGAAGGCGTAAGAGCTATGATTACCAAAACGCTGATAATGTATGGCCAGCTACCCTCTTATAAAGCGATGTTTGAACGCGAGGGTGTTAGTGAGCCTGGTGAGTTGGCACTGGTTGGTAGTCAGGCTAAAGTCAGTGACGCTTTGGAAGAATTGTCGAGCGCAGGGGTCACTGACTTTGCCGCTTCAGAATTCACCACTAATAGGGAAGAAACTCTGCAAACTCGGCAGCTTTTAAAACAATGGAATCAAGCGCACGGGTCGGCACAAGCTATTTAAATCAACCGAAGTTCTCTGATTGTTTAAGGAAACACAATGACTGCAATTAATAATACAAAAATCGTTTTGAAATCCAGGCCTGTTGGTATGCCAGTAGATTCCGATTTTGAAATTTTGTCGGTACCGCAACGAGCACCAGGCAGTGATGAGATGCTGTTGAAAACACTATGGCTGTCACTGGACCCTTATATGCGTGGGCGCATGAGCGATAGAAAATCCTATGCAAAACCACTGGAGCTGGGTGATGTTATTACCGGTGGTATTGTCAGCCAGGTCGTCGAATCAAATATCGCAGATTACCCTGTCGGCACCCTCGTTAGCGGTATGTATGGCTGGCAGTCATACGCGATCGCCAAAGCCGATGATTATCGTCTGTTCAAAGTCGACCCCGAACTCGCACCGATATCGACGGCTGTCGGTACCACGGGCATGCCTGGGCAAACGGCTTACTTCGGTTTGTTGCGGGTTGGCGAGCCAAAAGCAGGCGAGACCGTGGTCGTTTCTGCAGCGTCTGGCGCAGTAGGATCCGTTGTTGGCCAGATAGCAAAGATTGAAGGTTGTCGTGCCGTTGGTATTGCTGGAGGTCAAGCAAAGTGTGATTACGTGATCAATGAGTTGGGTTTTGATGCCTGTGTTGACTATAAGGCTGAAGACTTTCCACAGCAACTGGCTGCAGCCTGTCCTGATGGAGTTGACGTCTACTTCGAAAATGTTGGTGGTGCGGTATTAGAAGCAGTGGCCCCGTTGCTTAACAAGGGCGCCAGGGTGCCCATCTGTGGGTATATTTCTGCTTATAATGCCACCAGTGAGGATCAAATTCGCACACCTGAAGAGGTCTTTAATGGGTTGGCACATCCGCCATTCAACCGGTTTTTTATTGTGACAGAGTGGATTGAAGAGTTTGAAGAAAGCACGCGAAGGTTAGGCCAGTGGATTAAAGAAGGAAAGTTGAAATACCGGGAAACATTGGTCGAGGGTATAGACAGTGCGCCAAGTGCATTTCGGATGTTGTTTACCGGAGAAAACTTTGGAAAATTAATGATAAAAGTCGCCGACCCTGCGTAGCGCAAGATCAATAAGCCTGAAACAGTTTCGATAACTATTCAGGTTTTATACCGGCGTTTTGGCCATGAAATGCTCTAAATACTAATTTGTCTAGACTGTACAAGGGGCATTAAAGGAAGAGGGGCAGGAAAAAAACCAGCAGCTACCGTAGGTGATAGCTGCTGGATTTTGCCAGAGTGTGTTAGCTGGCTATGTCGATACGCGCTTTTGCCGTGTCATATTCTGATTTCAATCGGGTAACCAGTTCACCCGCAGATAACACATCTTTGATCGCGCCAATACCTTGACCGCAGCCCCAGATATCTTTCCATGCTTTTTTATCACTACTGCCGCCGGAGCCAAAATTCATTTTTGATGGGTCACTAACGGGTAAGTTATCTGGATCCATACCAGCGGCGATGATAGAAGGCTTCAAGTAATTGCCATGTACACCCGTAAACAGGTTGGTGTAGACAATATCAGAAGAGGCATAGTCTACCAGTGCTTGTTTGTAACCTTGATCAGCGTTGGCTTCCTCTGTGGCGATAAAGGCCGAACCGATGTAGGCAAGGTCGGCTCCCATTGCTTGTGCGGCCAATACGGCATCACCGGTCGCTATGGAACCTGACAGCAGTAGAGGACCATCGAACCATTCGCGTATTTCTGATATGAGCGCAAAAGGAGACGTTGATCCAGCATGACCGCCTGCGCCGGATGCAACGGCAATGAGTCCGTCGGCTCCCTTGGCTATCGCTTTTCTGGCGAAAAAGTCGTTAATAATATCGTGTAAAACAATACCACCGTAGGAGTGAATTTCTTCGTTCAGCTCGACACTGGCACCTAGTGACGTTATTACAATCGGAACTTTGTACTTCTTGCACAACTCGACATCTTCGTTCAGGCGATTGTTCGACTTGTGAACGATCTGGTTAACAGCAAACGGTGCCGAGGGGTTGTCAGGGTTCTGTGCATCGTACTCGGCGAGCTCAGTAGTGATTTTATGCAACCATTCGTCCAGCATTTCAATGGGACGTGCATTCAAGGAAGGAAACGAACCAACAACGCCGGCTTTACACTGAGCGATGACTAGGTCGGGAGACGAAATAATAAACAGGGGAGAAGCAACGACTGGGATAGATAACTTCCCCTTTAGAATATCAGGCAGGGCCATAAAAACACCTCGTTTGGTTGTACGGACAGATTGGATCGCTAATTTGGCGCACAATATAATATGCATAAAGTTGCATAGTCAAATAAAATGTGCAAAATGTTGCCAAAGACGATCAACTATTATTAGGGACTTTCACGTTATGGCTCTTTCTCATGCCATTATGACTGCTTTACTTGAAGAAGATTTGTCGGGATATGACCTGGCCAAGAAATTCGATATGTCGCTCGGTTTCTTTTGGCAGGCGTCGCACCAGCAAATTTACCAAGAGTTGAAAAAGATGCTGGAGCGAGGTTGGTTGAGCCCAGATACCGTCGAGCAGGCCGGCAAGCCGAACAAAATACTTTATGCATTAACTAGCGAAGGCAAAGCTGCCCTGGACGACTGGGTTGTTTCGGAGACTAAGTCCCGCTCTGCGAAAGAAGATCTGTACGTAAAACTCTATAATATTGGTCATTGTGACCCCGAACCTTTAATCGGCGAGATAGCTGATCGGCAACTGCAGTGCCAGCGGCAGTTAGCACTGTATTTAAAAATAAAGGACCGTCATTATGCTGAACCTGAAACGTTGGCAATTAATCGAAAAGGTATCTACTTGGCACTATCGGCAGGTATTCGACAGCAGCAGATGCATATTGAGTGGTGTGATGAGGCTCTAGAGTTACTGGGCGCATTAGCTTGAGAATAGCCGCCTGATGAATACCCTCACTGCCGTTTAGCGCTTTCTTATAGGGCATCTCACGTTAGGTAAGAAACGACTGGTTATGGCATTTGTTCGAGTTGATAGCCCTGGTCACCCAGTAGTTGTAATAAACTATCGTCGCCTGCGAGGTGGAGAGCGCCCACAAGCACCAACTCTTTGTGTTGATTGTCAAACAACTGCACCAATTTTGACATCCAAGCATTATTGCGCTCGACCGCAAGCTGGCGATAGATCGTTTCATCCAGTTCTAGCATCGGGGTAATCCCCAGTTTTGTCAGCTCGCTTAAATCGCCGATCCTCCAGGCATTTTTCAAGTCGGTCATCACCTCATCAATACCGCTGATATCCCGCAGTGTGTATTTAATGAGTTCGTTCTCTACACCCTTGCCCATATTGGCTAGCAGAGCTAGTTGTTGTTCTGCAGTCTCCAGATAACGAATTGTCTTAGCGTCATTGGTAGCCAGTGAATAAAAATACTGATCGACACCGGTACCCGCCAATCCTAGGCGCTGAAGTTCAGCCATTGTCATCATTACCGTCAGGATACCCGGTTTAAATTGGGTAAGACTCTGTAACGGAATCTGGCGACTTTCACAGTATGCAGAGAGTGCGTCTAAAGTGGTCGGTTCTAGGAATTGTATAAGTGACTGACCCGATGGGTAGCTCATTTGTTGCAAGAGTTGTTGCTGAAATGCAGGACTTTGCACTTGGGCTAAATCGGCTTCGAGTATCAGTATATCAGTTAAAGAATAAGCCTCTGAGAAGGCGGAGGGCAGTGGATAGTCATCGTCGCCAAGCACATGAATAGTGCCGCCAATATAGAAGTAATCGCTGCCGTTAGATATTTTCCATACCGGAGCATCAGCCACTGAAGGTGGACTTAAAAAGAGATAAAGACTGGCGAATAGGCCACCAATAATACTCAAATGCATGCGTCTATCTCCAAGAAAATTACAGCGGGTTAGGCTTAATTATTACAGTCCGTAATAGCGATATTCTATAACGTGACCACTAGTCGACGCTTGAAATATTGAACCGATAGACACCCCATTCGTTCTTTTCGATGGTCTTGTCGCCACTAAATGACCCACTGTCATGCTGCCAGTGGTTTTGAATCTTCAACAGACACGTGTATCAGTATAATTTAACCAACCTAACGTACCCTAGTATACCTAGCACAAGCGCTGTCAGCTATAGAGACCGCCTTGCAAGTATCTTAGCGCCTGCGCATTTCACTTTATTGATGCGCCTGTCTCTCGGTAACGCATTCATAGGAGCCCATTTCAAACTCCCGACAGATCCACGGGCGATTGTCGTAAATTGTGCACATAAAGCTGTCTCGATCGAGTGCCGAACACCAGCCATCATCCAGTCTGGTCATGACTTCACCACCCCACTGATCTCGGCTAATGTGTTTTTCGGGAACACCTGTGTCACTGAGTATTATAACTTCTAGTTTGCAACAGCAGGCTTGGCAGTTCGAACAGGCTATTTTTTCGGTTGAGATTTGTTGGACCGGGATCGTCATTGTGGGTTTATGTCGGGTTAATAAATCGATAGGCCTATTGTAACCGCTATCGGCGTTTTTTACCGAAATTAGTACTTGTCAGTCACAAAGCCATCATGTAACTTCGATTTCATTTTTAGTCATATAGAAGCAAATTAAACAGAGAGAAGGTGTCCTATGCGTGCAGTTGTTTGTAAAGAATTGGGTCCAGTTGAGAAATTAGTTTTAGACACCGATTGGCAAGTCGGAGCTCCTGGTCCCGATGAAGTCGTGATTGATGTTAAAGCAGGCGGATTGAATTTCCCGGATACTTTGATCATTCAAGGCAAGTACCAAGTCAAACCGGAGCTGCCATTTGTCCCTGGTGGAGAGTGTGCCGGAGTCATCAGTGCAGTGGGAAGCAATGTTGAGCAGCAAAAAGTGGGTGATAAAGTCATCGTGGTTGGTAGTCATGGTGCTTTTTCTGAACAGTTAGTGACTAAGGCATCCGGTGTTTTATCTATGCCTGAAAGTTTGAGCTTTATAGAAGCTGCCGGTATCGGCATGACTTATTTCACCTCATATTATGCGCTGAAGCAACGGGCCCAACTAAAAGCCGGCGAAACGGTTTTGGTCCTAGGGGCCGCTGGCGGTGTAGGTATCACAGCGGTAGAAATTGCTAAAGCGATGGGTGCCACGGTGATTGCGGCTGCCAGTACTGACGAAAAGCTGGCGTTGGCGAAAGAAAAAGGTGCTGACCATCTGATTAATTACAGTGAACAGAATCTTAAAGATACACTGAAAGAGTTGACTGGCGGCAAAGGTGTTGATGTGGTTTATGATCCCGTTGGTGGCGATTTTTCTGAGGCGGCTCTGCGTTGCATGGCCTGGAAGGGACGTTTCTTAGTGATAGGTTTTGCCAACGGAGAGATACCCAAAATTCCGTTGAATCTAACGCTGCTTAAGGGTTGTGATATTCGCGGCGTTTTCTTTGGTGCCTTTTCAGCTAAAGAGCCGGCAGAGCATCGTACTAATATCAGCGAACTGTGGGCAATGTTTGACGCTGGACAGTTAAAGCCTGTTGTCACCGATGTGTTTCCTATGACCGATTATGTTGGTGCTTTTCGTTGTTTGACAGAACGCAGGGCAAAAGGAAAAGTGATACTTGATTTAGCCCAATAAACCCGCTGATGGAATCTGCCAGAGATAAGTTAATGAGTGATAAAAGTTTAGATATACAAACCTTGTTTTCGGTAGCCGGAAAAGTAGCCTTGGTTACAGGCGGCTCCCGTGGTATCGGTCGTATGATTGCTCAAGGACTACTTCAGGCAGGGGCCAAAGTGTATATTTCTGCGCGGCACGAAGACGTCTGTCAGCAAACGGCAAGTGAGCTGAGTCAGTACGGAGAATGCATAGCTATTGCAGCAGACGTTGCTGATGAAGACAGCAGAGAGAAGTTGTGTGACGCGCTGGCGGCCAAAGAGCAGGGGCTGAATATCTTGGTTAACAATGCAGGGGCCGCTTGGGGCGATACCTATGAAAATTACCCAGAGCGTGCCTTTGATAAGTTAATGAAAATTAATGTGACCTCTGTCTTTACGTTAACGCAAGCCTTAACCCCTATGTTAGAGGCCGCTGCTTCGTCAGAGGATCCAGCGAGAGTCATTAATATTGGTTCCATGGACGGATTGCATATTCCCACGGTTCATGGAGCTGGAACTTATGCTTACACGGCTAGCAAGGCTGCTGTGCATCAGCTGACGCGACATCTGGCGGTTGAACTAGGACGCAGGAATATAACTGTAAATGCGGTAGCACCAGGTTTTTTCCCCAGTAAAATGACAGACTACGTTTTTGACCAGTTTGGTGAGGGGATCAGGAGCAATTCTTTGTTAGGCCGTACTGGCGAAGATGAAGAAATGGCGGGTATTGCTATCTATTTATGTTCACGTGCAGGGGCTTATACTCATGGCGCTGTTATTCCGGTTGATGGCGGTACGTCGATTAACCATCAGCACGTTCAAAATTAATTGATCGGTAATCACTGCAGATAAGTAGTGAAACAACTTGTTGCTCAGTATACATTTTCGGTAAATAAAAAACGGCTGGGCAGGCGTTCGAAGTCAAGCACCTGAGTGCTCTGTCGCGGCGTTTCTTTTAAATGTTTATAGGCGTAACACGTCGACCAGTTGAGTACGGTTATTAAAGATCTCACCTGAAATGTTTTAGAGAGTATTCATCGCCAGAGTAGGTTTGTCAGACACATTGCGCTGTGCATTGTGTCTGACAAGTATTGTTGCTGCTTAACCCATGGGGTAAAGAATATCTCTTGATACGGCGTTTATTTTTTTCAAAGTGGCTTTTTCAAGCACCACTCCCGATGCCGCAAGAATATCATCCAGTTGGTCTGGTGTAGTTGCCCCCACTATGGTGGACGCAACAAAGTCATGTTGTTTGCTCCAGACTGTCGCCAAGGTAACAGGTGACAAGTTAATTTCAGCCGCAATTTCTTGGAATCGTTTAGTTGACTCTAGACTTTTCGGATTGACAAAACGGCGTGCCATTGCTTTCTGGCGATCACCGCTGGCGGACAAATAATTGCTAAACCGGGCTTTTTCGGGCAACTGATTGTCATTGTATTTACCGCTTAATACCCCACCTCCTAATGGCGAATAGGGGATCAGGCTAACATTTTCTTGTCGACAGACCTGTGCCAACTCGTCTTCAAATCGACGATTGTTAAGACTGAAATTATTTTGAATGGTTTCAAAGCGAGCCAATCCATGCATCTCTGAAACGCCCAAGCTCTTAGTTAGTCCCCAGCTTGTTTCATTACTGCAACCTAGAATCCGTACTTTTCCTGATTCTACCAGTTCATCGAGTGCTCGCATGGTTTCTTCATAACCCATCCCGTGATCTGGCCAGTGCGTTTGATATAAATCGATGTAGTCGGTTTGTAGACGTATTAGACTAGCTTCTACTGCACGAACAATATGATGACGGTCGAGGCCTGTTTTCCCCGCACGCTGCACCGCTTTTATCCAGCCATGGCTGGGACCAGCTACTTTAGTAGCAATGATCAGCGCGTCACGGTCTTTCGTTTTCATCCAGCGGCCTAGGATTTCTTCGGTCAGTCCGGCATATTTTGTATCAGGTGGTACAGGATACATTTCAGCAGTATCGTAAAAATCGATTCCTGCATCAAAGGCCTTGTCCAAAATTTCAAAGGATGTTTTTTCATCAGCTTGCGAACCAAAAGTCATGGTTCCCATGCAAATATCTGAGACGACAATGCCGCTCTTCCCCAATCTTCTATATTCCATACTATTTCTCTTCGTTATTTTTGTTTGCGAGTCGTTATCCAATAATACGTTTTAAGGCGTTTCAATTTTGCTCATGTCGCCTGCTTTAATCAATGAAAAGTCTTCCACTTTGAGATATTTATTCATTACCGTTTTCACGTCTTCAGCGCTGAGAGCTTCAAGGCGGTCTTCGTAAGCTTTGCTCCATTGCATCGATCGACCGAGCTCAAGCAGATTGACCTGTACCTCTACCAGTTCGTTATCTTGAGCTCTGCTGACTTTTTTACTTTGTAATAAACCAGATTTAGCGGCTACTATCTCAGCCTCCGTAAATCCATTATCTAGCATGTTAACCAGCTCTTCTTTGAAGCCCTGTTCGACCCGAGATAGATTTTGTGGTGCACAGATTGCAAAGGCAGCGATAGACGTCCTATTGTCAAAAGGACTTTGACTAAGGATTGATCTAACAGAATAACTCAAGCCGTCTTGCTGTCGTAGTCGAGTTGCAAGTCGACTGTTCAAAAAACCGCCGCCAAAAATATAATTGCCGAGCTCCAGCGCCGCGGCGTCATCGGAATCGTCGCCTATGGGTATTGCCATGGTAGCGAGAAAAACGGCATTTTCTTTGTCGGCGGTGTCGAAATTGCTAGTCTTTGTGCTGACGCGCTGGTAAGGGTGTGGAATACGTTGATAGTCTGTAGCTGATGTCCACTTGCCGAAAATCATCTCGAGCTCTGGTAAAACAGTCGATTTTTCAAAGTCTCCAATCAGTCCAATTTGCATATGACTAGCACCATAGAAGCGGCGGTGAAAGCTTCCAAGATCTTCATGTTTTAGTGCTTTTACTGCGGCGAGCTCTTGCTCGAGCGTTGGTTGATACAAAGGATGCTCTAGTGGAAATGGGTTTTGTTTACGCGCATATTCCCGGAATGCCAATTGTTGAGGATCTTGTAAATTTTGTTCGATATCCACTTCCAGCGTCGATTTATATTGACTGAATTCGTCTTTATTAAACGCAGGATTTTTGAAGATAGTCGCAACTAATCGCAGTGTTGCGGATAGATTTTCCCGGGTGGTTGTAACCTTCGCATAAGCGCTGGAAGCGCTAGCCCCAACATAGACATTCGCTTTTAGCTTATCAAACTCGATTTGTAATTGTTCACGAGAAAGGTCGGTGGTGCCACGCATAAGCATCGCACCTACCGCGCTGCCGGTTGCACGCATGCCGATCAATGATTGCTCGTCACCCAGACCAAGCTGGATTGAAACGACAACTGTTTCCCCTCGAGTTTTTTTGGCAAGTAGAGCAATATCAACACCGTTCTCCAGTTGTAAAATTTCAGTTCGTTTATCGATGTTATCAAAAGAAGGTTCGAAATTTTCGCCTTGGGCGATCGCTGGCTTACCGACATAGCCATCCAACATGCCATCAATATTCGCAACCATGGGTATTGCGATACGTGCTGGCTTTTCAGTTGGAATGAATCGGCCAGCTGTTCGATTATTGGCCTGTAAATATGCCTCGGCTACCCGTTGTACATCGGTAGTTGTGACTTTTTCAACCCTGTCACGATGCATAAAAAATAGCCGCCAGTCTCCCATTCCAAGCCATTCACTGAGATTGAGAGCGAAGCGTTCGGATGAATTAAAAGAAAGCTCAATGTTTTTGAGAATATTGCGTTTGACTCGTTCAACTTCTGCGTCAGTTATTGCTAGCGTTGAAATATTTTCTAAAACAGACAGCATATGTTCACTGGAGGCTGCCAGATCACCTTCTTTGTCAATCTGAATGCCGAAAATAGCGACACCGGGATCACGCCACTGAAAATTGGATGCAAAGGCACGACTGGCTAATTTCTTTTCGACCAACTGTTTGTGCAATCGACCACTGGGTGTGTCGCCTAAGACTTGTGACAGGATATCAAGGGCAGCATAGTCAGGATGCGATCCAGCGGGGATGTGATAGGCGGACATAAATAGCTGGACGTCGCCAACCCGTCTGACGGTTATCATTTTCTCGCCATCCTGCGCGGGTTCTTCCGTGTAGGTCCTAGTCAGTGTTCTGACAGGTTTAGGGATGGCCCCGAAATACCTGCTAACCCGCTGCAGCATATCAGCGTTATCAAACTTGCCGGCAACAATAAGGGTGGCATTGTCAGGTTGATAATATTTTCTATAGAACGCTTGCAACCGATCAATGGGAACATTTTCAAGATCAGATCGCGCTCCTATTGTTGATTTCCCATAATTATGCCACGTGTAGGCGGAAGACATAATTCTTTGTAAGGTGACACGGAATGGACTGTTTTCTCCACGTTCGAGTTCATTTCTAACAACGGTCATTTCGCTGTCTAGATCTTTTTTTGCGATAAAAGAATTGACCATACGGTCAGCTTCCATATCGAGAGCCCACTCGATATTTTCTTCGGTCGCGGAAAATGTTTCGAAATAGTTGGTGCGATCAGTCCATGTGCTGCCGTTTGGGCGCGCCCCGTGGGAGCTAAGCTCGGAGGGGATATCCTTATGTCTGGGTGTACCTTTAAAGACCAAATGCTCAAGTAAATGAGCCATTCCTGTCTCACCGTAATTTTCATGCTTAGAGCCAACATGGTAGGTCACGTTAACGGTTACTGTTTCTTTTGTTTGGTCTGGAAACAATAGCACCTGAAGTCCGTTGTCCAGCCGATATTCGGTAATACCTTCCACCGAGGTAATGGGTTGAAGATTCGCGGCTGCCTGAGCGGTAATAGCAACGGGTGTTAGCACCGCGGTTAAGGTACTGATGACAAATAGACGTTTGACTCGGTAAAGACTGAACACAAATTCCCCCTTAGGAAGCTCTCTTTCTAATACATTAATTACGTTACGGCGCCCTATGGACTGTAGGGCATTAGCCAAAAATAGTTCTTTCCCGTTTTAACATTAAAATTCCTAAGAAAACCAATAGAGTGGTGATTACCAGAGAAGTTCCGCCAGCGATAATAGCATGTTGAATCGCGATGGGCTCACCCCCAATAACATCAACAATAAGTGCGGTAGGTCCCAAGATCGGCACCAGCATCTGCCAGTACTCTGCACTGCCTGAGCTAAAAGTTAAATACAATCCAGGAATCACCGGCAGCAGAACTATAAGGCTGTTGTACGACTGAGCATCTTTAAATGATCTGGCAAAGAGTGAGACCAATAACTGCAATGCTGAAGCGAGAAAAATCACCGGAATGACAATGAACATAATGAGCGCGAATTGGCTCCACCCCATTGCCAGTCTAAGGCCTAGTTCTTCCAATGGAGCTGCATTGATACTCAGAATTTGCAGTCCGATACCAAACAGAGTAATACAGAAAGTTACCAATACGGCAGCAGTCCACTTGCCAAAAAACACATAGGGGTATGGGACAGGATTAATAAGTAGTGGCTCCAATGATTTCCTCTCTCGCTCGCCTGCAGTCATATCTGAGGCCATACCTATGCCAGAAGCAAAAACAATCAGCAGCGTAAACATAGGAAAACTGGCTAGTATTTTTGCAGCGACTTGCTGGTCTGTACTGACGTTGATATCGTTTATTACCGCAGGTCTAGCGATTGTTGGGCTAATATTCCGCGTCAGCAAACGAATAGAGCCGATCTTCATCGACCACTGATTAACGAGCTGTCGAACCTTTCTGACCTTGCCCTGAGTTTTACTGTTCGAATGATCCGAGAGTAGATCAACGGTTGCCGGGCGCTGTTGGCGAAAGTTTTCGGGAAAATTTTCGGGAATAATGAGTATGACATCGTATGTCTTGCTGAGAATTTTTTCTTCGGGATTACCCGACGCGGCAATAACAGTAATCCCCGCTTCCGTTAACCATTCCACCAGCGGTTTAGCATTTTCTATTCCTTGAACGGGTAAGATGATCTGATCGTTGCTTTGCTGCATGCTGACAATAAAGTGCATGCTGCCAAGACTAAATAGTGCGAAAAAGATCGGCATAAATAGTGCCGTGGCTAAAGATTTGAAGTCTCGCATTGCATCGAGAAGTTCTTTATTAAGAATCGCAACGTATTGATAAAACACTAGCGTAGATTCTCCGGAATATTGGTGCCTTCACCATAGGCAAAGTGTACGAACGCATCCTCCATATTGTTTTTATTGGCTTTCTTGATGACTGTGCTTTGATCACCCTCGATGACAACTTTTCCCTGCGCCACGATAGCAACACGATCACATAAATTTGAAACCTCATGCATTAAATGACTGGAAAATATCACACATTTGCCTTCTGCCTTTAGTCTTAAAAGTAGCGCACGTACTGCTTGCGTAGTGAGTACGTCAAGACCATTAGTAGGCTCATCTAATAGGATGTAATCTGGACTATGCACCAGCGCTCGGGCCAGACTGACCTTCATTCTTTCCCCTTGGGAAAAACCGCCGGTTTTTCGATCAATAATAGAGTGCATATCCAGAATATCGACAAAATTAGCGATGCTATGCTCGATCTCTGCTGGCTTCATTCCCTGAAGTCTTCCGAAATATGCGATGTTTTCTCGCGCAGTAAGGCGAGTGTAGAGATTACCTCCATCCGGAAGCACCCCCATTCGTCGCTGTACCTGAAGCGTATGTTCGGGAACACTTATTCCGTCGACGAGCAGGCAGCCACTGTCTGGTTTAAAAAGCCCGTAGAGCATTCTAAGCGAAGTGGTTTTGCCGGCACCATTGGGTCCCAGTAAACCAAATATTTCACCGGATTTGGCGATAAAACTTACATCATCAACGGCAACAATATCGCCAAACCTCTTGCGGATATTTTTTATTTCAATCACCGCTATCTCTCCGACCGTCTGTGGCTGGTGACAGTAAGCCCGGACCGGCACTATCGATAAAATAGTGGTTAGGCATTACGTTTTTTATACAGTTTGTATCGATGAGCGTAGCGTTTTTTAGTGAGTAGAATTGCTGTATTAATTTCGGCATGCAACCAAGCCCCGACACATTATGATGCCCACCAGCAACAATAATATGCTGGCTTTGAGGCAGGCCCTCTTTTACCCGTTCCGCCCAATGTGGCGGTGTCGCAGGGTCGATGTCCCCCGATAGTAACAACACAGGCACTTCTGATTGAAGCGGATCGAAGTAGGCTCGGTCAGCAATACGGGAAGATATCATTTTGCAGGACCTATTAAACACCCCATTGTCGACAGCTGAGAGTAGCGAAAAATGAGCTTTTTGCTCAAAAGCTCGCTGGTGATGACGATATTGATTGTCTTCTGCGCAAAGTATATTGAATTGCATGACTTCACTGATACCGGGGTTAACACTGTCCAGCCCTAGGGCTTGCATACTGTAGAGCATTGAAAAGTCGGCGTTTATGGCTCTATCAATTGCCAGTGGAATAATAGCTGTCAAATCTCTAACGTAAAGACTAAATCTCACCCAGCTTGAAATCACGACATCATCGATATAGACCTGTCTGTTTTTCTCCGTCCGCGGATGTTTAAGCTCGATACGCTGCGGTCGCTTTTTAAGCGTTGTCAACAATGTCATCCACCGTGACTGCAAATCAACGAAATTGGTTTGACACTGCGGTTGCTGGCGACAGTGTTCAAATACTTTTGCTAGAGATCGACTTGAATCTGCGATCACATGGGCTGGTAGCTCGATAGCGACGGGTGCTACGCCATCGAGTACGGCGCGATTGATAGCGTTCGGATACTGGCGCAAATATTCAAGGATTACCCGGGTACCATAGGATGCCCCCCATATGTTGATACTTTGGTAACCCAGAGCCAGGCGCACACGTTCCAAGTCTTTGACCGCGTAGGGTGTTGTGTAAAAAGTTAAGTCACTATCATGACTGTCGATGCATTGTTGCAGTTGCTTGTTGGCCAATAGGGCGGCTTCTAGCGGTGGCAATGACGCGGTTTTAAAGGGGTCAGAGTCGCAGTTCAATGGGTTCGACAATCCTGTTCCTCGTTGATCGACAAAGACGAAATCATGGTTTTTTAACAGCGACGAAAATTGTTGTCGGATCACTGAAGCGATGTCGGTGGATGCTTGCCCTGGTCCCCCGGCGAGAAAAAAGATGGGGGGTAATTGACTGTCTTCGATAGCGGGCACACGCATGATATTTAAAACAATTTGTTTACCTGCGGTTTGGTGGGGATTCTCAGCGAGCTGCAGGGTGCCACATTCAGCGCCGTAAACAGTGGGCTTATCGGTGAGCCGGGGGCAATCAGTGAAAATGACGTTCTGTTTGTCGATATCCGTCGTGGATAGGTCGGCCGCCATGGTTTGAGCAAAACTGGCAGTATTGGTCAGCCAAAAGACGAGTGCGGCGACGACCATTGCTAGGGGTCTGTGTGATAAATGCATCCTAACCATGTAACGTTCCGGTACAATTTCGACGGATTGGTGTCCGAATGATTAGGGAATAAGCAACTTCGGACAATATCATGGTATTCGCCATTTCGACGTTGTGACCAGCGTTTAGTCGGCATCAATGTTTGGCTGGGGGTGACTGCGCCGAGAGAAGTCCCCCAAAACCAGAGTTTCGGGGGCGACAATAAGAAGATAAGGCGCGGTTTTGTCGAGCTGCTGCATAACGCTGGCTCTTTTAGGCTTTACCGGTGCTTATTCGCTGCACATTACGGCGCTCTTATCCCGTCCCTAGTTACGAACTCACAAGTCCAACGATGTCTGCTGGGGTTAAGTCGAGGGCTTCAACTACCATGTTGAAGAAATTGACTTCTTGCGCCGACACTTGGCCGTCGGCGCCAAATACGTCGATTAGAGCTTGAACAATGGAGCGATTCTGATTAGGGTCAAGCTGCGATCCAACCCGTTCAAGATACTTACTAATTGGCGCGGTTTCGAACAATTCCGACGCCGCTGCTACTCTAATGTCTGCTGAGCTAATTTCTTCTCCGAGTAATTTTAACAAAATACCTTGTACGGTCTCGACTTCGCTTTTATTGGTAACCAAGTCTGCACGTGTCGCCCTGGAAAGAGTCATCAGTAGCATTTCTTTGTAAAGCTCACGCTTTTCTTCCGGGTTGTCGGTGCCACCGAAAAATTTCTTGATATGAGCCAGCTTAGTAATAGACATGATCTTCCCTTTGATTATTTAATTATCAGTCGTTGAGTATATGCTTTTGCAAGGTTTGGCTTCAAGCGAGGAGTCAATTTCACCGCACTACAGGCTAGGGTTATTTATGGTCGGTCGCTTGCCGGAGGTCAGTATAATCAATCATGATGCGATAGAGCAATCCGTGAGCGCTTGCTGTTATGGCATCAGCGATCATGAGATCGGGGTCACAGGCTTTTGCGGCTTCGAGTATCCTGCTGTACTGGCGTATAAAATTTTGAGTATGGCTTGTTCTGATCTCAGTGCCATAAAAGAGATCCATCATATCTTGCTCGCCTGCGGCATTGATGAACAAGAAGCGCCGAGTAAATACTTCCGGGTCGCCGCGGACCTGTTCTACCCATAGTTCAGCGATGCCGTCGTTATCAACTAAACCGGCCCCTTGTCCTCCTTGGCTGGAGATAAACAACATGCCAAGGATACCTCCCATAGACTCTCTCACCATCTCGTAAATACGCATAAATTTCTGCTGTTGAGTGTGCAGTGCGCTGGCTTGGATGCTAGTAGCCTGCAATGCCGCATTATTGGCACTTTTTTGCATCTCGGTGTGTTGTTGTTGAATGACAGCGGTATTTTTAGCCAGTTCCTTTTGTTGCAAAAAATAGCCAACAACCAACCACAGGAAGGCTAAAGGGGCAAATGCGCCTTCGAGAAAACTGCCAAGTGATTCAAGTGGTTGCGAAAAGAACTGATCCCAGCCGATAACAATGCCTAAATAGAAAAGGCCAAAACCAAGCCAGAACGTGGTGATTGACATCGCTAAAAATAGGCGCCAGTCTAATTGTCTGATTATTTTCGATATCACGATGTGGCCTGGTAAGAGGGTTTGACGGGTTGTTGGCATTAAGCAGGTAGCAAAACCTACTTGCCAAACAACCCTACTTGCGTGATAAGCAACGTGTCAAGCAGCATGTCTGGCGGTAATCCGTAGATACCTTTCTGGTGGATCTGTGGCTTTAAAGCTAGGGCGCTTTGGCGTCGACATCCCGCTTACCTGTAGTATCATAAACGCTCGAAACCTAGCACGTCATTACGAATCGTCCTAAACCGTGGTCCGAGTTCGCGGTCTTATAGCTTGGTTAAAGCAGTCGCTTTTAAATGGATACATTATGAAGATTAATAGTCAGCCGTTTATCGGCTACCCGATTTGGGTAGACAAGTTGATGCTGCCTTTTCGTTATGGAAGTCTGGTCACGGGGGCACTGATTTTTGTCGTTATTTGGTGCTTGCTTGGTCTGGTTGGCGGTGAAGTCAGCTTTTTATTACGATCGTTTTTTAGCGGTATGTGCGCTTATATGGTTCCTGTTTTTTCGGCGATCATTGCTAAAACAGGTGCGGCCTATGACGAAGTTGTGCCACTGTTGCAAGGTTATAATAAAGAGGAAAAAATCGCCCGCCATCAGTTCACGCACCGCAGCGGCAAGTGGTTTTTTGGCGCAATATTAGTGGCGCTAATTTTGACTGGAGCTCACCTAGTTGCGCTAGAACTGTCTTATGGTCGCAGCGTGATGGCGCTATTTAGTAACGGCCAAAGTGCCGCTAAAATTGGCACTCTACTAGTTTGGGTACTGATGGTGACGACAAATATTGCGTTGATGGAAAATGCTTTGTTGTTGGCAAAATTGGGTCGGCGGATAAAAATCAATTTACTGACAAGTTCTCATCATGCCGCTATTTCGGGTGTTGCCATCTTATCGACGTTATCGATCATCGGGGCACAATCATTATTTGTTTTATTAATGCTTGATGCAGAGGCCAATTGGATTTCGTTTATTCCAGGTATTGTACTAATCTCGGTACCTATGTTTTTCCTATTCCTTATTCCAGTATTACCTTTATACCATCGTATGCGCGATGCGAAAACCAAAGAGCTATTGGCTATCGATGCACAAATACTTGTTCTCCGTCCAAATTCTGACAGTGCGTTGGAAGATTTGACCAGTATGAGTAACCTTAATCAGTTGTTATTGTATCGGAGGGAGATTCGCCAACTTTCTGAGTGGCCATTTGATGTCCCCGCATTAACCCGGTTGGCTTTTTACTTGGTCTTGCCACCATTAACATGGGTGGCGGCGGCATTAATAGAAAATGTGGTCAATACCCTTATATAGCGCTGTCTGTGCCATCGCTGTTAGCTCGCTTTATATCGCCATATTTTGGATAATTTATTTTTTGCTGGCCGCTCGTTGGCGTCGATAATTGGTCAGCTCTCCGTTGGCCAATCGTTGACGATAGCTATTAAGCTCACGTTTAACCACCGGGGCGAGAATATAAAGTCCCAGAATATTCGGTACACAGATGACAAACACCAGTGCGTCCGAAAAATCCAGCACTGCATTCAATTGAATCATACAGCCCAGTGCGACAAAGACGCAGAAAACCAGTTTAAAGCCCATATCTGCCAGTCGGCTTTCACCCACTAAATAAGTCCAGCCCTTGAGACCGTAATACGACCAGGAGATCATTGTCGAAAATGCGAATAAAATACCTGCAATTGCTATCGTGTAGGGAGACCATGAAAGATTGCGTTCGAAGGCCGACGATGTCATCTCTATCCCACTGAGTCCCTCTGAAAAACCGGGGTCATAGTAAAAAGTGGTGACAATGACTAATGCAGTCAATGTACTAATCACGACTGTGTCGATAAAGGGCTCTAACACCGAGACATAGCCTTCGGTAATAGGTTCATTGGTACGCACGGCTGAGTGCGCGATGGATGCGGAGCCTATACCGGCTTCATTGGAGAATACAGCGCGCTGAAATCCGACAATCATTACCCCGACAGCGCCACCACTCATGCCATCGGGGCTAAATGCGCCATCGATAATAGCGTTGATGGCAAAGGGTATGGCCTCATAATTCATAGCGATGATGACCAGCGCGCATGCACAATAAAAAAATGCCATAAACGGCACAATTTTTTCGGTGACTCTAGCAATACTTTTAATACCACCGACGATGACGGTTGCTACCAACAGAGCGAGCAGGGAGCCAAATAACCAGCCTTTGTCTGCGAGCCAGCTATGGTCTGCGCCTCCGGTGACATTAACAAACTGGACATAGGCCTGGTTAGACTGGAACATATTACCTATCCCCATGCAGCCGATGACGATACCTATCGCATAAAATCGGCCCATGAATTTACCGATCCCGGGCCATCCCTTTTCCGTCAGCCCCTTCTCCAAATAATACATTGGGCCGCCTGACACCGATCCATCAACGTTCTCACGGCGGTACATGGTTGCTAGCGAACATTCAACAAACTTGGTCGACATGCCTAATATTCCTGCGACGATCATCCAAAAAGTCGCCCCCGGGCCGCCGATAGAAATGGCGATCGCCACACCACCAATATTACCGATGCCCACGGTGCCGGAAACAGCAGTTGCTAAGGCTTGAAAATGACTAACTTCGCCGCGATCTTTAGGGGAATCATAGTCACCGCGAACGAGTTCGAGTGCATGTTTAAAACCGCTTAAGTTAATAAAGCCAAAATAAAAAGTTGAGAATATTGCGCCGGCTACCAGCCACAAAACAACTAAGGGGAAATCCGCCCCAAATAGAGGGACTTTGAAAAATATCACTGCTGAGATAACCGTGGTCAGCGGCTGTACCGCTGTATTAATCACTTCATCGATACCCATTGAAGCGGATACAGTGGTGGAACTCCCAATAAACAGGAGCAAAAAGAGGCAGTTCACCAGCTGTTTTATTGTTATCGTCATGCGGATTTCCAATTTGGAGGTTCTGATAAAAGCGAATGAAACTGAATAGCGTTATTAATAACAGCTGCAGACGATGCTAAGAGACGATAATATACAGAAACGGAATACTATAATCTAACTGGAATAATAAATGAAAAACCGTCGGATCGTCACAGCTCTCCTAACTGCCTTAGCGGTGATGCTCAGTGCCTGTGATCAGCCTGTCACCCAAAAGGAGGAAGTGGGTGCAATAACGGCAGTGATGCCAACCACTCTTTTTGTTAATGCTGACATTATTACCGTTGACGATAGCAGGCCTGCGGCTCAAGCGCTGGCGATTCGTAATGGCCGGGTGCTGGCTGTAGGCTCTCGCGATGAGGTTGAAGCAGCTGCGGGTCAGGGGGCAGAAGTCAGGGATATGCAGGGTAAAACAATCGTTCCGGGCCTCATTGATGCTCATGGTCACATTAGCTTGACCGCTCTGAGCAATGGCTTTGCCAACGTTCAACCTCCACCCGCAGGACCAATAAGCAGTATTGCTCAGTTGCAAGAAGTCATGAAGAGTTGGGATCAGGCGAACCCTGAAGCAACTTGGCTAATGGGTTGGGGTTATGATGATTCTCTTATGGCTGAGGGTAGGCATCCTTCTCGGTATGATCTGGACGCGATCTCGACCGAAAAACCGATCATGCTAACCCATGTCTCTGGACATCTCATGGCATGTAATTCGAAGTGTCTGGAGCTGGCTGGAATTACCGCTGAGTCTGAAGACCCTCCCGGAGGCGTATATCAACGGGTTGGTGATAGCCAAACGCCAAACGGCGTACTGGAAGAAAGCGCAATCTATAAAGTCTTTGGGTTATTGCCGGCGGCGACCCAAGCTCAGCGCCTAGCACTGTTAGAGCAGGCGCAGGCTTACTACGCCAGTCACGGTATTACTACGGTACAAGATGGGGCGTCTCAATTAAGCAATATCGCTGATTTACAAACTTTAGCGGCGAACAAAAAATTGTTTCTCGACGTCGTGGGTTTCCGTGTTTTATCGAAGGGTGAGTCGATAGGCGAAGCATTTACAGTGTCGAGTGATTATCAAGATCACTATCGGATCGGTGGTATCAAGTTAGTGCTAGACGGATCACCTCAGGGTAAAACTGCATGGTTAACCGAACCCTATGCGCACCCTCCGCATGGCCAAGGTAAGGACTATAAGGGTTATCCGCGACTCGATGATACGGAAGTTAATGAGTTTATTAGTGAGTCGTTCTCTCGAGGATTTCCGGTGCTGGCACATGCCAATGGTGATGCCGCCGCCGACCAACTAGTTAATGCGGTGACGTTGGCAAACGAAGCCTTAGGCGCGGCCGATCGACGTCCGGTTATGATACATGCCCAAACGGTTAGAGAAGATCAGATCGATCAAATGCAGGCGCTGGGTATTGTGCCGTCCTATTTTGTTGCTCATACATTTTACTGGGGAGATTGGCACAGGGACTCTGTTTTTGGGGCAGAACGAGCGTCGAGAATTAGTCCGCTCCAGTCGACGGTAAAACGAAATATGCCATATACGACCCACAACGATACCCCCATTGTTCCTCCAGATATGATGCGTTTATTGTGGTCGGGCGTAAACCGAGTTACCCGCAGTGGCAAACTACTGGGCCCAGATCAGCGAATTACGCCGTTGGAAGCGTTAAAGTCAATGACGATTAACGCGGCCTACCAATTCTTCGAGGAAAACGACAAGGGTTCGATCGAAGTGGGTAAGTTAGCTGACTTGACGGTTCTTTCCGCTAACCCATTGAAGGTTGATGCGATGACGATAAAAGATATTCGAATAGAAGAAACGATCAAAGAAGGCAAAACAGTCTATCACCGGTAAACTCCAGTTTGGCTTTTAATGGTCAGCGTCATAGTTTTGATCTATCGCTGTCATAGTTATTTAATGAGCGGTGATACATTGACATTAAAGCCGGTCAGATATTGAATAGGGAAAGAGTGGTAGTAATGGCATTAGTGCATGTCTGGTGCCAGTCTTTCCCGTCTAAAATTGAAGGAGAAAATTATGTCTTTGAAAGGTACAAAAACAGAACAGAATTTGAAAGATGCGTTTGCTGGTGAGTCTCAGGCTAATCGTCGTTATCTTTATTTCGCCAATATGGCGGACATTGAAGGTGCTCCAGAAGTAGCCAATGTTTTTCGCAACACGGCGGAAGGTGAAACAGGCCATGCTCATGGGCATATGGACCATCTAATTGCAGGCGGTTGCGGCGAGCCTGGCACAGGTATGCCAGCGGGCGATTCCGGTCAGGCACTTGAAGCAGCGATAGCCGGCGAAACTCACGAGTATACTGATATGTATCCCGGTATGGCGAAAGCGGCTCGCGAAGAAGGTTTTGATGAAATCGCAGATTGGTTTGAAACCTTAGGTAAGGCCGAACGAAGCCATGCCAATAAGTTCACCAAAACTTTGGAAGCGTATAAAGCCGAAGCCTGATCATTAACGTACACCGTTATAGTTCAGCCAGTACCGGACCTGTGCCGGTACTGAATTTCTATGTACATCGTTAACAGCGACACTCAATAGTTAATAGCTAAGCAGGAAATCGTCTATGTCGAACCCACCACGTGAGGGTAATCTTGAAGCGCCTACTCGACATGCAGTCGATTGGAAAAGCCCCGATTATTACGACGAAAACTTAGTCGTTGCAGAAATGGAACGGGTCTTTGATATTTGTCACGGTTGTCGTCGCTGCGTCAGTCTGTGCCAGTCGTTTCCCACGCTTTTTGATCTTGTGGATGAAAGTGAGACCATGGAAGTTGATGGTGTCGATAAGGCTGATTACAAAAAAGTCGTCGACCAGTGTTATCTCTGCGATATGTGTTACATGGCGAAATGTCCTTATGTGCCGCCCCATAAGTGGGAAGTAGACTTCCCTCACCTGATGTTGCGTGCTAAGGCTATAGAGCATAAAAAAACCGGTGGTACTCTCGCCAGCAAATTTTTGTCCAGTACAGATGCAACCGGCAAGCTTGCCGGTATTCCGCTCGTTACTGAAGTTGTCAACGCGGTTAACACATGGGAACCGACACGGGCAATAACTGAGAAGCTACTAGGCGTTGAGAAAGAAGCTTGGTTGCCGCCATTTGCCTCCAAAACTTTTCGAAAAATCGCCCAGCCCAACGAAACTTTAGACGTTATCGATGGTAAAAAAACTCCAGGTAAAGTGGCCATTTTTTCGACCTGCTACGTCAATTATAATGAGCCAGGTATTGGCAAGGATTTTGTCGCAATTTTGGAACATAGCGGGATCCCTTGGACTATTGCGGAGCGTGAAGTTTGCTGCGGTATGCCGAAGTTAGAGCAGGGAGATCTGGATGGGGTCGAGCGGTTAATGCAGGCTAATATTCCCAACCTTCTGACGTTGGCGGAACAAGGTTATGCCATCATAGCGTTGGTACCCAGTTGCACCTTAATGTTCAAACAGGAGCTACCCTTGCTCTTCGCTGATGATGAGCGTGTGCAGCGTGTTGCTGATGCGGTATGGGATCCATTTAATTATCTGGTGTCACGACAAAAAGACGGACTATTAAAGGATGATTTTAAGCAGGATTTGGGCACGATCGCGTATCACATTCCCTGTCATGGAAGGGTGCAAAATATAGGTCGCAAGACCGAGCAATTCCTAAAGCAGTTGCCCGGTACCGAGATTAAAACCACTGAACGTTGCAGTGGTCATGCTGGAACCTATGGCGTGAAAAAAGAATTTTATACCAATGCAATGAAAATTGGTAAGCCGGTATTTCGACAAATGAATCAGGCCGAGCCTGACTACATTGCCAGTGATTGTCCACTCGGTGGTCATCATATCGCCCAGGGCATTCAAATTTATCACGATTCAACTCCAGAGCTGGCTCATCCTATTAGCCTGGTTCGAAAAGCGTATGGAATATAACATGGCAAAAATTAATCAAGATTCGTTAATGTCGCTTGAAGCATATGCGAAAGCACGACCTGAATTTCGCAAGCAAGCGATCGCACATAAAGCTCGGCGGAAGATATTTGTCGGCGATCATGTGATGTTGCAATTTGAGGACGAAATTACTGTCCGTTACCAAATTCAGGAAATGCTGCGCATTGAGAAGACCTTTGAGGAAGAGGGGATTCAGGACGAGCTTGACGCTTATACTCCCTTGTTGCCCGATGGTAGCAATTGGAAAGCAACCCAAGCGATCGAGTACTCCGATGTTGAAGAACGAAAGCTAAAACTAGTCGAACTAAAAGGTCTGGAACGTCACACTTATATTCAAGTTGGCACACAGGATCGCGTTTATGCAATAGCGGATGAAGATTTACCCAGGGAGAACGACGAAAAAACCAGCGCCATTCACTTCCTGAGATTTGAATTAGATGCCGGTATGGTTGCTGCGGCTAAAGCTGGCGAGCCGATCGCTGTGGGCGTCGACCTTCCAGCCTACAATATTCACGTACTTGAGATTGCTCCTGAAACTCAAACCAGCCTGGTTGATGATTTGAAATAATAGTTATAGTCCCAATCTCTCGCCTGAATGCCGGTGTTCGCTGCCGGCTCTTACTATGTATCTATTTCAAACCGGTGGTTTCTCAGCCAGACTGTGATAGTCAGGAGTAAATGAGTTATCACGATGCCAAAAATGACAGTCGCCAGATAGTTCGAAACATCAATCTCCACGCTGCGGCTTGCTAGAGCTGTGAGGCTATCAATGGCGAAATTTTTGCCCGCCCAAGCGATAAAATAATCGGTTCCAAAGATCAGTCTTTCGACCATGATCAGTGCCACGATGGGAACTATAGCCACCAGAAAAGGCGATCGTTTTGCCAGTGCTGACGCAGTTAATAGCCAGGCCGATAGGGGTAAAACCCAAAGGCCAACAATAAATATTAGACCGAACTGAGTAGCAAATGTACGTGGCAAATCAAGAAATGGCCATATAGCTAGCCAAGGATCGTGTTCTAGATTGCTGGCGAAAATCATGGCTGCAATTGAGTAAAGCAGCTGGATGCTCCATGACGCTAGTGTGTAAGTAAGCGGAACGGCAATAAGTCCTACAAATAGCTTAGCCGTCACGGTTTGCAGTTCGGAAACTGGCATCGATTTCCAAAACAAAATACTTCGATCTTTTCTGTCGTTATATAGCGTGCCGAGCAAGTAGAAAAGCACAACGAAAAAAGCCGTCACAATAAATGTTGAATGAATCGCGTATAGACCGTTGTCAATGGTCTTTTGATTGTCGTAATACTGGGATGACATGGTGTTGTTTTCATTGTTCATAGCGCCGATGTTGTTATCAAACTGAATGCTGACATGGCTTTCAGTATTATCACTTTGGGTATGGGTGATCTTCTCGTAAGAAAAATCACCGATAGACCCCATGAAAGTAAGCGCAAGCAGCATGGCTGCAGTGACTAGTGCCATCATCACTAGCGGGGTAATGATGAAGGCGTTGCGATGCTCCCTGAACTCTCGGTTAATTAACGTTAAATAATTATTCATGGCGGGCTCCCTGGGATGGCTGCATTTTAGCGACAAATAGATCTGCCACGCTGGGGGTTCGGCTAGGGCCCAGCGCTGCTAGTTTTTCTTTGGCGATATTTTCATAGATGAAAACGCTGCCACCCAAGGTCGAGCGTTCACTGATTGGCTTTAAAGCACGCGCTACCTCGACTTTTTCTGGGGTTGTTTCAATTTCAAAAAAGTTACTTTCCAGCGCATCCATCTCGCAGTTAAGCACGAGTTTTCCATGGTGAATAAATATCAGGTCGGTCAATAGGGCCTCAATCTCTTCAACTTGATGAGTGGTGATAATGATGGTTCGATCTCGATTGAAGTAGTCGTTGAGAAGAGAGCTATAGAATTGCTTGCGGTACAAAATATCTAATCCCAGTGTCGGCTCATCTAACACTAATATTTTAGCGTCTATAGCCATTACCAAGGCCAGATGGAGTTGAGTTACCATGCCTTTGGATAATTGAGAGATGCGCTGGCTTAAACCAATACTAGTCGTTGCCAATGTCTGTTGGGCTTTGTTGAGGTCAAACTGTGGGTGTACTTTATCGACGTATTCAAGCGCTTCAGATACCTTCAGCCATCGGGGTAGTATGGCGGTATCGGCAATAAAACAAACCTGTTGCAGTAGTTCGGTTCGTTGTTTGACGGGGTCCATCCCCAGTACGCTGATGGCACCCTGAAAGCTGGTTAAGCCCAACAGTGCTTTAAGAACGGTTGTTTTGCCCGCGCCGTTTGGCCCAATTAGGCCGACAATTCTGCCTTTCGCAATTTGTAGATCAATGTTGTCGAGAACAAGATGTTTGCCGTATTTTTTTGTTAGGCCGTGAGCATTGACCAAAATAGTGGGCGTCGCCTCGGTGGCTGAGTCAGTTTTGGAGTACATCAGCTAGAATCCTTATTGTTGTTTTCAAGAATATTGATAATTTCATCGTTAGTAATCCCCAGTTGACTCATGCGTTGTATCATTACGGGTAATTCGTGTTGGAGGAATTTAATGCGTTGCTGGGAGGTTAATTTCTTTTGTGCCCCGTCACTGACAAACATGCCGACACCTCTTTTCGTAAATAAAATATCTTCATCAACTAACTGCTGATAGGCTTTCGATACGGTCAAGTGGTTGATACCGTATTCAGTGGAAATTTGTCGGACTGATGGCACGGCTTCACCCTCGCCAAAAACGCCTCTTATAATCAGGGCTATGACCTTGTCACGAAGCTGTCGGTAGATGGGTTGGTCATCGTTCCAGTGCTCTTGGATGGACATACAGTAACCTAGTGAGAATAATTCAGACGAAAGTCGCGTGAAGCTGAAATAGTGGAGTGCTTTGGATATCAGCTAGTGGCATGGTTTTTGTATAGCTATGCGCAACAGCGACGTTAAACAGTATCAAAGTACTCAGCAGCAAAGCGGCTATAATAGTGACCATTGATGCAAGCGTCATCGAAGGCCTCTCTGATGAGTGTTATGGGTGATGAGGCTCCCCGTAATGGTGTTATGTATGACTATAGCACTATGGCTCGATCTGGCAAGTATTGTTTGTTAGATTGCTTTGTTGCTGAATGAAACCCATTTAAAAGTTTAACATATTGATTGTAAACACTTTTTATGGATTATGCGGTGTGCCGCTGAGTGCTTTACGGTTGGCTGTTAAAGAAATTCCCTGTAAAGTAACGGCTTTATTTGGGTGGTGAATGGCAATTATATGACGTTAATATCGGAAATGATTGAGGGCAAATCATGCAGAATGAGTTGATGCAACAGGGTGTCGAGCTAATGCTCTACGGCATGGGCACTGTATTCACTTTTTTGGCACTGCTTATCGTTGCGACAACGTGTATGTCCATCGTGGTGCGTCGATTCGTGAAACCGGAGCCGTTGCCGGCTAAATTAGTGCACAGGCAGCCTGTTGACGAGAATGACGAGCAGCTGGTGGCGATAATCGGGGCCGCTATTCATAAGTATCGTTCGCGCAATAAGTAGTAATCGAATATTAATTAACCACCACCGGTGCGTGAATAGCACGTCTTTATAAAGGTCTTGGCAATGAGTGATACTAAAAATACTTTAGGCATAACGGATGTCGTATTGCGCGATGCGCATCAATCTCTGTTTGCGACGCGTCTGAGATTAGACGATATGTTGCCGATCGCCGAGAAGTTGGATCAGGTGGGATTCTGGTCGTTGGAGTCATGGGGTGGAGCTACCTTTGACGCATGTATTCGTTATTTGGGGGAAGATCCGTGGGAACGCCTCCGTGTACTCAAAAAAGCGATGCCCAATACCCCTCAGCAAATGTTGTTTCGAGGGCAAAACATTCTCGGTTATCGTCATTACGCAGATGATGTCGTAGATCGATTTGTAGAGCGCGCGGCAGTAAATGGTGTCGATGTGTTTCGAGTCTTTGATGCAATGAATGATCCTCGCAATCTTGAAACTGCCATCAAGGCAGTGCGCAAGGTCGGCAGACATGCTCAGGGTACAATCTCGTATACCTTGAGCCCCGTTCACAACATCGACTTGTGGGTGGAAATGTCAAAAAATATTGAATCGATGGGTGCTGACTCTATTGCCATTAAGGATATGGCGGGACTCTTAAAGCCCTATGTTGCTTTCGAGTTGGTGAGCCGCTTGAAGAAAGAGCTCAGCATTCCGATTCACTTGCATTGCCATGCAACAACGGGTTTATCAACGGCTACAGCGCTAAAGGCGATAGAGGCGGGTATTGATAACGTCGATACGTCAATTTCGTCAATGAGCATGACTTATGGTCATTCGGCGACGGAGTCCGTTGTAGCGATGTTGCAAGATACCGACCGCGATACTGGTTTGGATATTATATTATTGGAAGAAATTGCGGCCTATTTTCGTCAAGTACGGAAAAAATACGCCAAATTTGAGGGGTCCTTGCGCGGAGTAGATTCGAGAATTCTGGTGGCCCAGGTCCCCGGAGGAATGTTGACCAATATGGAAAGTCAGCTTCGTGATCAGGGCGCGGCTGACAAGCTGGATGCTGTGCTTGAGGAAATTCCGCGGGTGCGCGAAGACCTGGGTTTTATACCGCTAGTGACACCAACATCGCAAATTGTAGGTACACAGGCGGTGATGAATATAATTTTTGGCGAACGCTATAAGTCTATTTCCAAGGAGACTGCCGGTGTGCTTAAGGGCGAGTATGGCGCAACACCGGCGCCTGTGAATGCAGAGTTGCAAGCTCGCGTTCTCGATGGGGCTGAGGCCATTACCTGTCGTCCAGCAGATTTACTAGTGGCGGAAGTTGATACCCTGACCCGTGAGCTGCAGGCTGTGGCCAAAGAGAAAGGGATAAGGCTGGCTCAGGGCGAGAACGAAATAGATGATGTGCTGACCTACGCTTTGTTTCCGGAAATTGGTTTGAAATTCTTAAAAAATCGAGATAACCCAGACGCGTTTGAACCGGTACCCACAGTGAGTGAGGTAACCGATACCGCAGCGATACCGGTAAAAGCTGCTGCTGGCGAGCCTGAGGTGTATACCGTTGCTGTTGCTGGTAAGAGTTATGTGGTTCAGGTATCCGAGGGTGGCGATGTTTCGGCGATTCTGCCTGTATCGAAACCCGCCACTGGCGCAGTCGTGTCGGGTTCTGCCGCCGGTGACGTCGGCGAGCCTTTGCTGGCTCCGTTGGCGGGTAATATTTTTAAGGTCAATGTTGCCGTTGGCGAGCATGTTCAGCAGGGCGACATTATTATCGTGCTTGAAGCGATGAAAATGGAAACGGAAGTACGTGCAGCCATGTCCGGCTCAGTAGGGTCGGTTGCTGTCAAAGAGGGTGACTCTGTTGCCGTTGGCGATCTTCTGATAACCATTGCCTAGCGGAGCCTGATTTATGGATAAGCTATTAGCGCTGTGGTTTGACTCAGGTATTTACCAAATGGCCCCAGGTCAATTGGTAATGATTTTAGTTGGCTTAGTGTTGCTGTACTTAGCGATTAATCGTGGTTTTGAGCCGCTGTTGCTGGTGCCGATCGGTTTTGGGGGTATTTTAGCGAATATACCGGGTGCCGGCTTGGCTTTTTCTGCGGTGGAAAATGCCATCTATTCAGCTGACCCCGTCGTTTTAAGTGCGTTGGCAGAGGTATTGAATTTAACGAGCTGGGAGACGGGTAAAGATATTTACTATGCCTATGAGTCGTCTGCTGCTGCTGCCCACGTTGGCGCGGAGCAAGTGGCAACAGACAATGGGTTTATGAATGGCATGCTGTACAATTTTTACACAGTTGCTATAGCTAGCGGTGCTGCTCCGCTGATTATTTTCATGGGTGTGGGCGCGATGACCGATTTTGGCCCTTTACTGGCGAATCCAAAAACATTGTTCCTTGGTGCTGCTGCGCAGTTTGGTATATTCGCAACGGTATTAGGTGCTGTCGGTTTGACGGCACTGGGGGTGATGGATTTCAGTCTTGCTGATGCCGCAGCTATCGGTATCATCGGTGGTGCCGATGGCCCGACAGCCATTTATGTGGCGAGTATCCTAGCGCCGGACCTGTTAGGGGCTATTGCGGTAGCAGCCTACTCTTACATGGCGCTGGTACCAATGATACAGCCGCCAATTATGAGAGCCTTGACGACAGAGAAAGAACGTCGGATTGAAATGGTCCAGTTGCGGCCCGTGTCTAAGGCTGAAAAAATCTGCTTCCCGCTAGTACTGTTGATTTTGGTAGCATTGTTTTTACCCTCAGCAGCGCCGCTTCTGGGTATGTTCTGTCTCGGTAATTTGATGCGTGAATGCGGTGTGGTCGATCGGTTGAGCGACACCACGCAAAACGCACTAATCAATATTACGACCATTTTTTTAGGCTTGTCAGTTGGGTCTAAGTTAAGCGCAGACAAGTTCCTCGATGTGAACACCCTGGGTATCTTGTTATTGGGCGTTGTTGCGTTCGGTATTGGGACGGCCTGCGGAGTATTGATGGCCAAATTGATGAACAGGTATTCCAGCACTCCAATTAACCCGTTGATTGGGTCAGCGGGTGTGTCAGCTGTGCCGATGGCAGCTAGAGTCTCTAATAAAGTCGGTTTGGAGGCCAACCCCCATAATTTTCTGTTAATGCATGCAATGGGTCCTAACGTTGCTGGCGTTATCGGCTCCGCTGTTGCGGCAGGTGTGATGATCAGCCTTGTCGGTGGCTGATCGACCAATCATTAGTGTTTGTTTGATGGGCCGCTGAAGTTTTTTGCACGGGAGTAATCAGCAGGCAAATGGAAGTCATCTGCTGCGGGTTGCGGATTTCGGCGTTCATCGGTTTGTCGCCGCCGTTTATGGCTTAAGTCCAGTCGCGGATTAAAGCGAGGTTCTCTGCCCGTGCGCCGGTCAATGCCGGATCGTCTATTGAAAAAAAATCGCTGGCTCATCGTTATGAAATCAAGTTTGTACAGTATTTGGGTGATGGCTAATCACAATTAATGTGTCATATCCAGTTTGTTTTTACCCTGTTGTGAATGAACAACAGATAATAACAAGGTTAGGTCATTGCTCGCAGTTTTCCAGTTTTTGCCGATGTTGGTTTTTCCCTGATTATCATGCAAGAATATCGTCCTCCACTACATTCCCCTGTATGAATCTTTAGGGGTTCCTATCGACTGCTGTCGCCCCTATAATAAGTCGAAATCGTTTTACACAAGAGGTGCTAGTTTGACAGGGGACAAGATGGCTCGCCAGTTGATGTCCGTTGGCCAGCGGCTAGCGATATCGGTGAAATCCCTACCGGTGACATGGGTTCGGAAACTGATCTTTGCTCTGATCGGCCTGTGGGTTTTAGCAATAGCGGTGCAGCTGATGGGCTTAGTGGTGACCGCTGAGACTGCGGCGGTTAGTGACGATGATAGCCAGGCTTTGACCTCGAGAATGCTTCCTGTATCAGCTGCGGAAGTTGCAACACTTCAGCAAGCGCAACTTTTTGGTGAGGCAGGGGCAGCGCCCACCGAGGTCGCTAAGCCAACAAGAGAAGACATAGCGTTCAACGCTAGTAAGACACAACTGGATCTTGCTCTGAAAGGTATAATTCATACCCCGGACGATGCGGAGTCGGTGGCGGTGATTGTCTCTAGGGGCCAGCAAGCCCAATATTACGGCGGCGATAAATTACCGGTTGGAAGTCATGTCATATTGACCAAAGTGCTGTTGGATCACGTGATTCTCAATAACGCGGGTCGCTATGAATCGCTGTGGTTGTATGATGAAGAAAAAAACGGAAAGCAAACCGTTTCCGGTAGGCCTGCTGCCAGCAGTAACACCATTAGCAAGCGCCGAGAGGTTATCGTTACTGATATGCGGGATGATGATAAGGTGACATCGTTGGCAAATGACTATCGGGATAAGCTGTACAAAAATCCCAGGTCGTTAGCCGAGGTGTTACGCATTTTACCGGCGCAAGAGCAAGGGCAGCTTGTCGGTTATCGCGTTAGCCCGGGCAAAGATAAAGTCCAGTTTTCACAACTGGGATTTAAAAGCAATGACATTGTGACAAGTGTCAACGGCATTGTACTGGATGAGCCCGCTAAGGCCTTGGAAATCTATAAGCTTATGCGAACCGCTATGGAGGCTACCTTTACCGTCGATCGTAATGGTACTTCAGTCGAAGTGTTAGTATCTCTGCAGGATAACCTGGGCAGCAATGAGTAACTATATGGGGGTTTCATTCCAGACCACTCATAAGAGGATTCCAATACAATGCGTTTGATCGCGTCGACAAAAAAGCTGGTTCTGAAAAGCTCTCGCTGGTTAATACTATCGTCCATAGTGGGGTTTAGTGTCGGGTTGGTAGAACAGGCCCAAGCTACTGACGAAGAGAGTCTCACCCAACAAACTTGGACGGTTAATTTTAAAGATACCGATATTCAAGAGTTGATTCGATTTGTCGCTAAGGCATCAAATAGGACGATTATTGTTGATCCAAAAGTCAAAGGTAAGGTTCAGGTTATCTCTGCCAATCCAGTCAATGCTGAAGAGTTGTATGCACTGTTTTTATCTATTCTTGAAATTCACGGTTTTGCTGCCGTCGATTCTGGTGACATAACGCGTATCATCCCCAGTAAAGATGCGAGAGCCGCACCGGTGCCGGTAATTCGCGATCAAGAAAGCTTGTCGACAAGTAGTGAAATAGTTACTCAGGTTATCCAGCTCGAAAATATATCGGCACAAAAACTTATCCCTGTACTGCGCCCGTTAGTTCCCCAGCAGGGTCATATGGCGGCTTATGGTCCAAGCAATGCAATTATCATCTCTGATACCAGAGCCAATATAAACCGAATTAGGCAAGTTATTGAAAGCATCGATCTTTCAGCAATAGAAAAAACCGATATCATT
>TARA_B110000879_G_scaffold25991_2_pt1 | contig 33743 bp, 26 predicted proteins | sample TARA_B110000879 | Tara Oceans TARA_B110000879 (sample SAMEA4398094) | marine metagenome | biome: Polar Biome; feature: [SRF] surface water layer (ENVO:00010504); material: water (ENVO:00002006), including particulate matter (ENVO:01000060) such as... | depth 5 m
GATACATAAGATACTATACACAACCCAAATAATAATAATAAAAATGAAAAAACAAATTAAATTAATCACAGCAGCGACAGCGGCACTCGTCATCACGGGTAATGCGGCGACGATGTCTGTTAGTAATCTAGCACCTACCGTCGATGGTGCAGACCAGAATAACTACGCGGCTCAACAAAATAAGCACAAATTCTGGGCGGAAACCTCAGGTGCAGGTCTCACAAGAGGTCAAAGATTCACCACGGGAGCTGATGATGTTGAATTAACTTCATTCTCTTTCATCGTAGGAGACAACACTCAAGCTACAACCACCAAAACTTACAATGTACGCGTTGGTTCTGTTACAGAGGCTCTTGGAAGCTATGCATTCAGTTCTTTACTTGATGAGACAGCTACACAAAGCTCTTTCTGGGGAACCTCCATTTCTGCAGGAGTTGTTAATGACGGCGAGACTGCGGCAGCGTGGGCAACTTTCACATTTGCAGCTCCTATTACATTATCTGCAAACACAGAGTATGGTATAGATTTAGGAATGGCTTCCACTACGGGTAGCTGGCGGAGTGGTATTCCTTACCTTTCATATTCTGCTGACTCAGCTACTGGCTCAATGTTCTCATCTGGTGTTACTGCGTCTGACCCAGGCACAGGTGATGGCTCAATGAGTGTTGACGGTAGTGGTAGAGATATGCTCTTCCACCTCGACATGGCTGTTGCAGTCCCAGAGCCATCTTCCACAGCCCTACTCGGTCTTGGTGGACTTGCACTGATACTCCGTCGTCGTAGGTAATACGACTTCAATTTATATCAAATTTTTATCAGCCCACTCCTTTCACCGAGGAGTGGGTTTTCTATAGTAGGTTACTCATTTCTTGACTGCGAGTAGCAATGATCTAAATTATTATTTTATTGGACATTGAATCAATGCTGACTTCTTTATTACTATGTTGAGCAAAAAAAATACGACTTCGTCAACACCTGTAAACTCATCTAAGAAGACTGGGGGTAGTCACTCCCTCAATTTAAGGTTAGTTGTTGTGATTTTTATTGTTGGGATTGTGCTATATGGGCTTCACCATCTCACCAGCACGCGTGGTGCCAGTGGTAATCATAACGGGGGAGCATTATCGACTGATGGATCAGCTAAGAAAAAAGCTCTGGTGCCAGTCAACCAGGGGAGATCGTGGAAAGAGATAGATGATCCGTCCAAAGATGGATGGGATACTGAGGTGCTTGCAGACCAGGCTAAAAAGCAGTTGAAGGTGTTTGGGGACATGCTGGGCAACCTGGATAGCGTCGATGTTAAGAAAGTATCTAAGCTCGTTACAGATGATTTTGCCTGCGAGCCGTTGCGACCTGCTGACTTAACGATGGTGATCGATGACGCACATCTGAAAATAGAGCGGGCAGCGAGTGTGGCTCCTATACTAGATCTGGGTAAATCGGCACTGGAGGAAACTGGGGTGGTCGAGTTGAAGCACCGTGGTGTGGCTGGATTGGTGGAGGCGATGCGTGATGCTGTTGCACCGTTTGAGAACGCAGTGGATTTGCGTTTCAAGGGCAAGGTCTACAAGGTAATCAAAACTCCTGACAGTCTATTAACTAGGCAGTATGTGAGTATTTCTGGAAACAAGCCGGATGAAGCGAAGTCTCCTGGTAAGATAGAGATGCACGCGACGTGGGACATCAGCTGGCTTCCGAGTGCGGATGGAGTGAAGCCGAAAATACGCTGGATCCGAGTCGTGGAGTTTGAACAGACAGAATCTCACCAGCCGGGTGGGGAATTATTTTCGGACTGTACGAAGTCGATTCTGGGAAGCAACCCCGTCTATGCCGATCAGTTTCTGCTTGGGATGAACCATTGGTTCGAACGTATTCAAGATAAGGGATCCGACGTTTTACGTGCTCATCCGGGATTGGCACTCGGGGATGTGAATGGGGATGGGCTGGATGATCTCTATGTCTGCCAAGAGACGGGACTACCGAACCGATTATTTATCCAGAATGTGGATGGTACGGCTACTGAGGCGTCAAAGTCATGGGGAGTAGACTGGTTGCAATCTTCACGTAGTGCTCTTCTAGTTGATCTTGATAATGACAAGGACCAGGACTTGGTGGTTGCTATTTTGGGTGGGGTGGTAGTTGCAGAAAATGATGGGCAAGGGAAATTTCATCTTCGTGATGTTCTTAATACTGGTGATGATGATGTGATGTCATTAAGTGCGGTGGATTATGACATGGATGGACGGCTTGATATTTATGCCTGTCTATATTACAAAAATACGAAACTAGGCTCTAACGCTAGGTCTGCATTGCCATCTGCTGCGGCTGGTTTTTCCGTGCATGATGCAAATGATGGTGGGCATAATGTTCTTTTCCAAAACCAAACTATGGCAGCGGGTGCATGGAACTTTGTGAATGTCACCAAGGGTGTGGGGTTGGATGTAAATAACTATCGATATAGCCTAGCCGCATCTTGGGATGATTTTGATAATGATGGAGACATGGATCTTTACGTTTCTAACGATTATGGTCGCGATCATTTTTATCGTAACGACTTGTCTGATGTCGCCAGTGGCGAGACGGGGCGCAGGTTTGTCGATATTTCAAATGAGGTAAACGTCGAGGATAGCGCGACTGGAATGTCTACATCTTGGGGTGACTATGACCGCGACGGATGGATGGATGTGTTTGTTGCTAACATGTGGTCGTCTGCGGGTAACCGGATTGCTTTCCAGGATCAATTTAAGACAGATGCCACAGCTGAAACAAAACGACGGTTCCAACGTGTTGCGCGTGGTAACACTCTGTTGAGAAACCAGGGTGACGGAACTTTTGCCGATCACAGTGCCAAAGCGGGTATCGAAATGGGACGCTGGGCGTGGGGGACTAACTTTGTAGATTTAAATAATGATGGATGGGAGGATGTGGTTGTAGCCAATGGCTATATTACCACGGAAGACACTGGGGATTTGTGAAGTTTCTGGTGGCGACAGGTCGTGTCGCAGACAAATACACCGGAAAACACCGCTGCTGCCAGTGCGGGCAGAGGCTCTGGCACGGATCTTTCCCGAATGATGCGCGAAGGGCGGTCGTTTAGCAGCCACGAGCGGAACTGTTGTTATCTGAACACTGGGGCGGCATCCAAGGGTGGCGGGCGCTTTGCCAATATCTCGGCGGTTAGTGGGCTCGATTTCCCTGATGACGGCCGGGCGGTAGCTTTAGTTGACTGGGATCATGACGGCGATCTAGACATGTGGATATCGAACCGCAATGCACCCCGGCTGCGGCTGATGCGTAATGAACAGCCGCGTGGCAATCATTTCCTGATGCTACGGCTGGAAGGGAATGGCATGAACACCAACCGAGATGCCATCGGTGCACGTGTGGAGGTGGTTCTAGGCGGAAAGGGAGAGCACAAACCACTGATCAAGACGCTCCGCGCTGGTGAGGGGTTTTTGGCGCAGTCGAGTAAGTGGATTCACTTTGGGCTTGGTGAGGCAGATGTCATTGATCAGGTAACTGTGCGCTGGCCAGGTGGTGAAGTTGAGCAGTTTTCTGATGTGGCGGTGGATCATCGCTACCAGTTGGTGCAAGGTTCTGGAAAAGTGCAGGACACAGGGGAGTCAGCGCGTGAGACCGTGCTTGCCAGCGCTCCGCAGAATTTACAGCCGCCCACCCAAACGGCACGGGTGCCATTGGTCGAGTTATTACCGATGCCGAGATCTGATTATGCTGGATTCGATGGTAAGAAACGCCAATTACCTCTTGGTAATGACCGTCTGCTTCTGGTGAACTTATGGGCGAGTTGGTGCGCACCATGCCAGGTCGAACTAAAGGAGTTTTCCGAGCGGTATAAGGAATTGCAGGACAAGGGGATTGATGTGCTAGCTCTCTCGGTTGAAGGGCTTGAGGAAGATGCTCAGAAGGGCATGAGGACAGCGCGACAAGCTTCACAAGGTAAATTTCCGTTTGCTGTAGGCTTGGCATCCTCTTCATTGATCTCGGATTTTCAAAACGAGCACAACCGTCATATTCCGTTGCATAAAAAGCTGCCACTGCCATCGAGCTTTCTGATCGATCGACAAGGACGGCTTTCCGTCATTTATAAAGGGATGGTTTCCGTTGACCAGTTGCTTGCGGATGCGGCACATAGCGAAGGGGATCGACATGCGCGTATGGTCAGATCGTCACCCATAGGTGGTCAATCCATCAAGCATCCGCGCGTTGAGCAGGTAGCAGACAACGAGGCCGAATTTCTTAGGTTTTATGCAGCGGTTGTGTTTCAGGGATCAAATAGGCTTGATGAAGTAGCCAGACAGTATGCGGATGTGGTAAAGTTCAAGCCAGATAGCTATATGGCACAGAGCAACCTGGGTAATGCGCTTGCAAAACTCGGGCGAAATACTGAGGCGATTACCCACCTGCAGAAGGCATCTCAAATTAAGCCGGATGAAGCGGTGCCATACTTTAACCTAGCTAATATTTTGCAAGGTCAAGGGAAGATATCGAGTGCTGTCGAGCATTATCAGAAGTCCTTGGAAATCGACCCTGACTATGTGGGTGCCCACAAGAACTTAGCAATCACCATGCAAAGGCAAGGGCAGTTCGTGGAGGCGAAATCTCACCTCCAGAAGGCACTACTGATCAAGCCTGATGATGCTAGTATTTATCTGAGTCTAGGTCTTATTGCAAAGGCGCAGAGGAATCCGGGAAAAGCCATCGAGAATTACCAGCGAGCTTTAGAGCTAAAGCCTGATTATGCAGAAGCCTACAGTAATTTGGGGATGGTCATGCATGAGCAAAAGAAGCTAGAGGAGGCTATCAAGCATTACCTAAAAGCGCTAGAGATTAGAGCTGACTACACTGAGGCTAAGTTTAACTTAGCTAATGCCCTATTTATTCAAGGGAAGATGGATGAGGCGCTCAGATACTATAATCAGGTAGTTACTATCATGCCAAAGCATCCGATGGTGTTGACCAGATTAGGAGATGTGTACCGTAGTAAAGGAGAGCCTGCTAAGGCTATTAAGTATTACTCCAGTGTCCTTGAGCTGCCGCAGAATTTCCCATTAGCGATGAATGGCTTGGCCTGGATTCATGCTACCCATCCTGAGGCTAAGTGGCGTGATGGAGCGAAAGCTGTGGCTCTGGCCGAGCGGTGTTGTCAGATCACCCAGAACAGGATGGTGCCCGCTCTCAACACACTGGCAGCCGCCTATGCGGAGATGGGGCGCTTTGAGGATGCCGCTAAGTGGCAGATCATGGCAATAGAAAGAACTAAGGAAGGAAACCAGACCGAGCTGGAGGAGCGATTAAAGCTCTACGAAACAGGAAAACCCTATCGGGAGGGCTCCTGACCCCTGAACCAATGGAAGCTCCAGGCACCTTGATAAGATGCGTAACACAAACTCTACAACTTTAGTTACAAATTCTATTGCCCTAGTTTTTGCCCAGAATAGCATTCATGAACCAACAGCAATAATGATCATGAAAGAAATTCTCTGGACACGGGTATCGATGAGTCGACTTTCAATAGATAAATGATGACTAAAATATTCTCCATCCTATTATTGTCGTTATGGATGGCGGCGAGCGCAGTGGCCACTGAGCAAACTCTGACTTTAGCAGCACCCTTTCGGATAAAATGAGCCTACAGCGTGAGCCTGATGTCCCAGTATGGGGATTCGATGCGGCTGGTAGTAAGGTCACCGTTAGCTTTGCAGGGCAAGAGAAGACTGCGGTTACCTTAGATGGGTGATTATTTACCTAGACTCAAATGGAGAGACTTACTACTAAGTCGAATACAGGCGGGCTTTGCGGAGACTAAAAGTCTCCGAGTAGATCGGCGCATCCCTATCTAACATTTCCTGTTCTATTCGGGCACAGGTCCAACGGTTCCTCCATCGATGAACTCCGCTTTAGTAAGCGTCTGACTAAGGTCATCTTTACCTTGTGCGATGTTGCCGACCCAGCTCAGGACACGGTTCACCACCGGGCGGCTGTCCCAGCGGATGTGGGCGACCGAGGGCTCGCACCAGGCGAAGGTGGGATCAGGATCAGCGCAGATGAGCGAGACCTGCGCCGGTGCCAGGATGCCGCGTTGGGCGAGGTGCTCCTTGACCGCGTGGAATAGAAATGGTTCGACGATGATCATCGCCGTGGGCGGGGTGACGCGAAATAGCTCTTCCAACATTTGGTGAAGCCCCTCGGAGTGATCTTTCCAGCGTGGCAGATTGTAGGAGCCGGTGGGTATTCCATGCGCCTCCATTTCCTCTAACCATACTCTGTTTGGTCGTAAGGTCGGCAAAGGAGAGTCGGCGATGGCTGAATTGACTCTGCAGTTTGAGGAATAGCAGAGGGATTAAAGATGCTCAGTATTTAAGAATAAACGATGTGGAGTAGCTCTTTAGTAGTAGGTGGATGTCTCTGAGTTTTTGCTGGCAAGAAAAACGAACCGCCTCTATCATCACTTATGTTCAGCAAGAAAATAAGTGCGAGAGTAAAGGTGGCATTGGGTTTCTGCGGGTGGTGGCTGATGACATCGATCTCCCATGCGCAAGCAGCTAAGCCGAATATTATCGTGATCATGTCAGATGATATGGGCTACTCAGACATCGGGTGTTATGGAGGTGAGGTTTCCACCCCTAATCTGGACAGTCTGGCGGTAAACGGACTGCGTTACACGCATTTTTACAACACGGGACGGTGTTGCCCGACGCGTGCCTCGCTACTCACTGGTCTCTACGCTCATCAGGCGGGAATTGGTGAGATGACTGGTGACCGCGGGCAACCTGGATACCGCGGAGACCTCAGCCGTAACGCAGTCACCATCGCGGAGGCTCTAAAACCTGCGGGTTATAGCAGCTACATGTCTGGCAAGTGGCACGTTACTAAAAATCTTACACCTGATAAGGGTATTTCCAACTGGCCGATGCAGCGCGGGTTTGACAAGTTCTACGGGACCATCATCGGTGCCGGAAGTTTTTTTGACCCCTGGACACTCACCCGAGGAAACAAACCGATCACTCCAGAGAACGATAAAGAATACCAACCGAAACAATACTACTACACCGATGCTATCAGCGATAATGCGGTCACGTTTATTAACGACCACAAACGCGAAGCAAAGAAAAACCCGTTTTTCATGTATGTCTCCTACACCGCCGCCCACTGGCCGATGCATGCGCTCGAGAAAGACATCGCGAAGTACAAAGGGAAGTATGATGAAGGTTATGAAGTGATCCGCAAAGCGCGTTATGAGAAGATGAAGAAGCTGGGCGTGATCAAGGACTGGAAGTTGAGCCCGGCACCCATGCTTTGGAAAGATTTTCCTGAAAAGGATCGAGCTTGGGAACTTCGCTGCATGGAAGTCTACGCTGCCATGATCGATAATATGGACCAGGGGATCGGCCGCATCGTCCAATCGCTGAAAGACAACGGACAGTATGACAACACCCTGATCCTTTATTTTCAGGACAATGGTGGCTGCGCGGAAAGCAGGGAACGGCGACCCACAAAAAATCCCGCCACAGGCGTTGTGCCGATGGGTAAAGACGAACTGCAAACACGAATGGTTCCTGAACGCAGTCGCGCCGGGCATCCCGTGCTCACAGGAAACAAAGTCATGCCTGGTCCATCGGAAACTTACATCGCCTACGGCAGAAACTGGGCGAATGTCTCTAACACTCCATTCCGGCAGTACAAGTCTCAAAACCACGAGGGTGGCATCGCTACGCCATTGATTGCTCATTGGCCGAAGGGAATTACCGCTAAAAACGAACTCCGCGGTCAGACCAGCCACCTGATCGACATCATGGCCACCTGTATCGAGCTATCAGGTGCTAGCTACCCAGAAAATTTCGATGGTCAAAGAATCATCCCCATGGAAGGTCAGAGCCTGACAGCAAGCTTCAAGACGAACGTCAACAAAGACCGCCTCATCCTCTGGGAGCACTTTCAAAATGCCGCCATCCGCCAAGGGAAATGGAAACTCGTTAAGCTCAAGAGCGGCGAATGGGAACTCTACGATATGGAAAGCGATCGAAGCGAGCTCAATAACTTAGCCGAAACGCACTCTGAAAAATGTAAGGAACTTGCCGAGCTATGGGAAGAAAATGCCCACCGCACCTTGATCTATCCAAAACCTAAAAAGTAAAGCGCAAGTCGATCCTTAATTGACGACTAAGTATCGTCGCTGTGTTGAATTGGACATCCATGGATTCCTTATCGGGGATCTCGAACAACTCTGATTGGTTGGGGCATTAGCATGTAGTCCCCTGATTTTTTTTAATGAGATTTTCTTGTAACTTGGAGTACATTTTAATCTAATTATAAATGTAACTAAATTACCAAAACCTATGAAACTAAAGTCTCTAATACTCTCAACTGTGCTTGCCGCCACTCCGTGGATCGTGTCTGCGCAGTCCGCTAAAAATATCGACATGAAAGATGTCACTAATAATCTCGATATGGATGGCCAGTTCTTTATGGCTAACAATATTGAGGGTGACCTGAGCAAACTTGCTGCTCTGGGCACAGATTTCGCTCAGAACTCAGCTAAAAATGGGACATCTTGTTTACCGGAAGAGATGGATTTCAATGCTATCCTCAAGGACTTTGGGATGGACCAGCTAGTAGCTTATGGGCGCAGTGCTAAGTTCGAAGGAGACCACTGGGTGAGCAAAATGTATCTCCAGAACAACGGTAGCAAAAAGGGTATCTACTCTATGATGGGTGAGAGCAATACCACTTACCAGGCGATCAACTTTGCTCCATCCGGCACTGACATGGTGATGGAGTGGAGCGTCGACACGCGCCAGCTGATGAATAGCATGAAGAACGTGCCTAAGTGCGAGAGACTAGATGAATTTATGTCAGGTAAGATGCCAGCGGGTGGAACTGTGGAGGAGATGCTCAACACATTCACCGCGAAGGTGAGTCTAGCAGTGAAACTGGATGACAAGAAACGTGAAGTCTGCCCGGTCTATCCAGAATACACATTTCCCAAGATGCACGGCTGCATGAGAATGGAAGGCGCTAACCAGATGTGGAAGCAAGTAGGCGGAATGGCTGGCTTCATGATGAAAGTAGAAAAGCAGGATGACGGCACACTCATGTTGACTCCGCGCAAGCAGAAGAAGAACATGAATGTCGTGATGCTAATGGATACTAAAAACGATTTGCTCTGGGCCGCAACTAGCCGCAAATTTCTTGCTGAGTGCCGTGGAGATGGAGCTAAATTAGCAGCCGATGCAGACTTCAAGACAATCTCTGAAGGATCGACTAAAGGTAATGCAATCGTATATATTTCCAACCAAGCTTGCTTAGAAATCAGACAGGTCAAGGAGGCTAAATATAACAAGATGGGAAAGAAGTATCTCTCAGATGAGATGATCGAAAAGATCATGAACCATCTTACAGAATCAAAAAATGGCTACTACGCAGAGATGCGTAAGAGCAAAAATGGAATCAACTTCGTGCTTAAAGCACCCTGCCCAGTCAAAGAAATTATGGGTGTTAAGCGTGGGGGCAAAAAAGGCGGTAAGAAAAGTAAGAGCGGATGTCCATACTCAGAGGGCTCTCAGTCACCAGAAGGCAAAGCTAAGCCAGACGATGCCCCAAAGCCAACACCTGGTGGAGACGAAGGTGACATGTAGAACCTGTTAACCCACTAATATTGATTTAACAAGCAGGCCCTGGAATCGATTTCTGGGGTCTTTTTTTAGGCGGATTCTCATTCTCGCTTACCTTTCTTACTCAGCTCAAGTGCTAGTTTATAATGATGATCTGCCTCTCTGCCGTTGATGGAATCGCTCGCTAGCAATGCCTCGGCAATCGACTTGGTGGCGTTCCAGGTGGCGGTTTGGTCGAAGAGATTGTGGACTTTATCTAGCGTGCGTTTGAGGACTTTCCCTGCTTGCTTGGCATTGCCTGCTCGCATCAGGGCGAGCTTTTCGGCATCTCTGAGATCTTGAGAGGCTCCTTGCATGTTGTATCGGCCACTTTTTCTGCCTTCGGCTGCCATGCCGGCGAGCAGGATGAGAAGCTCGGCCTCTAGCACATCTTGGCTGGCTTTCTTGCGACCTTTACTCATTTTACAGACGCCTAGTTTATTGCCGCCGGGGATGATGCTTACCTTGTTCACGTTACGACCCACGACAATAGCAATGACTGCATGACCAGCTTCGTGATAGGCTGTGTGGATGCGTTGATCTGAGTGGGGGTTGTTATTGGATGACATTGGAATAGGGAGGGTTTATATCAAAATAGCGAATTAGCGGTAAGTTTTTTATTTTTGTCTTATATGGTTCATTTTGACTCTGAACAGGCGCCAAGAATTTATTTGTTGATAATGATCACATGAACCATACACTTATTTTCAGCAGCATAAATCCCTGCTGGCCATCTTATGAATTTATCTATCAAACCATCGATCACCATCTTCAGTTGTGCACTCAGTATGACGCTATTCACCGCTAATGCACAAGCCGAAGCCGATAGCGCAGCGAAGGGTGAGGCGACAAAGAGGCCGAATGTTGTGTTCATGTTTTCTGATGATCATGCTCTGAATGCGATCTCAGCCTATGGCGGGAGACTTGCAGAAATAGCACCCACTCCGAATATTGATCAGCTAGCGAAAGAGGGCGCTATATTCAATAACTCGTTTTGTGCGAACTCGATCTGTGGACCCTCTAGGGCGAGTATTTTAAGTGGAAAGCATAGCCATAAAAACGGCTTTATGAGAAATGATGGTAAGGGGTTCGACCAGAGCCAGTGGACCTTTATCAAGGAACTTGGCAAAAATGGCTACCAGACATCGGTGATAGGTAAATGGCACCTGCACACGAAGCCAACGGGCTTTGATCATTGGGAAATTCTACCCGGGCAAGGAAGTTACTATAATCCAGCATTTGTCCAGATGGATGGAACGAAGCAGCGGGAGACTGGCTACGTGACAGACCTTACAACAGATAAGGCGCTGAAATGGTTAGATGGAAGAGACAAGTCGAAGCCCTTCTTGCTGATGTGTCAGTACAAGGCGCCGCATCGGACGTTTGCTCCAGCACTGAGACATTTAGATTCATTTGGTGAAATGAAAATCCCGGAACCAGATAGCCTATTTGATGAGTATAAAGACCGAACTAAAGAGTTACCTAAAAATGAAATGGAGATAGATCGTCATTTCTGGTGGGTTTATGATCTCAAAATCCGTGAAGAGGAAATGGGCGGGGTAAAATTTAAAGGGGTAATGGGTCCGGCAAACGAATATGAGCGGATGAATGAGGAACAGAAGAAGCAATGGGATGCCCATTTTGGACCTTTGAATAAAGCGTTTATCGAAGAGTATAAAGCAGGGAAGATGAGCCATAAGGATGTGGTCAGATGGAAATATCAACGTTATATGAAGAACTATCTCAGCACGGTAAAGTCAGTAGACGAATGCGTGGGACGGATGACAGACTATCTAGAGAAAAATGGGCTAAGCGATAATACGATAGTGATCTATTCGTCTGATCAAGGATTCTTTCTTGGTGAGCATGGATGGTATGACAAGCGTTGGATGTTTGAGGAGTCATTCAAAATGCCATTTCTGATCAAGTGGCCAGGAGTGATCAAGCCTGGTATTAGGCCAGATGCATTGATTCAGAATATTGACTACGCACCAACATTTTTGGAAGTGGCAGGGGTGAAAGCTCCTGAAGCAGTGCAAGGGAGGTCAATCGTCCCTATCTTAAAGGGAGAGAAATCGGATGTGCGAGACGTTGTTTATTATGCTTATTACGAATTAGGTGAGCACCGTGTGCCGCAGCATTTTGGAGTGAGAACCAAACGCTACAAGCTATTCTATATCCCGATGTCTAAAGAGTGGCAGCTGTTTGATCTAGAGAAAGATCCACAGGAGATGCGGAGTGTCGATGGTGATCCAGACTACAAGGAAATTCAAGAGGATATGACGGCGCGATACCATCAGATAAGGAAAGACATAGAGGCGCCTACTTATGAGAAATACGCTCCTAAAGGCCCGAGAAAAGGTTATATAAAATAATTTCAGGACGGTAAATTTCTATTGGGCTCGGTGCCAAATCCACCGACCTCGATCCGATCCGCGTATTGCGGATCTGCGATGACTCCAAACGTTAACTCAGGTTTGTCGCTATCAGAAGCTGTGGATGGGTGCAATTCACGAAATAGCATATGGGGGAGAGCAGAGCGATTAAGCTAGGGAATAGCTACCTACAATAACTATTTTTTTACCGCAGATTTACGCGGATTTTCACAGATTTCTTGATTCGTTGCTAGCATGTGCGCCGTGTCATTCTATTTTCAATTTCAGACTTTTCGCTTATCTGTTTGACGGATAAAAAGGAGATCATTATCTTTCAATTGTAATTCAACTAAACTGTTCGGCAGAAAATAGGAGCTGCGCCCAAACTTTGTTATTAATGCAATCGAAAAAAATACAGTCAGGCTTGGCTGCCGGTATATCCGCTATTGTCGTCATCTTAGCGATGTCTCTGAACATTGGAGGGATTGATAACTTTGGTTCAATCGTCAAAGGCTTTGGTCTCCTCTTCTTTGCGTTCGCGTCTGCGGCTTTCGTTCTTGGCTTGTTTATTGCCCGGTTTAGGGTTCGATGGAGCGTGTTATCTGGTGCGGTAATCGGACTACTTTGCGGATTTGGGGTCGTAATCTATGTTGTATCTCAAATCTAGAAAGAGACAAATTATGCCTATAAAATCACTCATCACCGCCATTTTAGTATTCACCTCCATGCTTGCCGCACCATTGATCCAAGCAAAGGAGAATAGCTTGACCATCGGATTGATTGGGGACTCCACCGTCGCGAATACTTATGGATGGGGACCGGCTTTTGCTGCTAGTGTCAAAGGTAAAGTGAAGGTCTTGAATGTTGCCAAGAATGGAGCCATTCTGGATTCTCTCTCTAAGAAACTGGATGCTCTGCTTAAGGAGAAGCCCGATTATGTGATCATACAATTCGGGCACAACGATATGAAGCGCTACGATGCCAAGGTCTATGGTGAGAAGCTCAAGAGGTATGTAGAAAGAATAAAAAAAGCGGGTTCGAAACCTATCGTATTTAGCTCAGTCACGCGACGCCATTTCAACGAAAACGGCAAGATCCAGTCATTAGTATTCAGTGAGCGGACTTTACCAGAATATGCCTTGTCGGCAAAAGTAGTGGCCAAAGAGACCAAAGCCCCCTTTCTTGACCTCAATACCATCAGCATTGAACACCATAATAAGATCGGTCCAGAGGAGAGCGCCACCTACAATTTCAAGCCGGATGACAAAACGCACTTTAGCCCGAAAGGCGCCAAAAAGATTGCTGACCTGATCATCACAGAACTCAAGACCACGATCCCAGAGCTGAAGCCCTACTTACCTAAATAGCCAATAAGTAGTATAAAGGTTTACAACATAAAAAAGACTATTTCTCAGTGATGAAGATGAGCTGCGGTGGTAGGGCGTTTTGGGTGTTGTTACCGGCGAAGGTGTGGACGAGGCCTTGCGAATGGTTCTCCTTGGTCTTGCGTGTGATGACGAGTGTGATAACGCCGTTGGCGTCTTGTTTCACTAGCTGAGCTAGTTGGTCACTCTCGATGATGCAGCTGCCTTCTTGTTGTCCTTTCGGGATACTAAAGGTGCCAATGATGGTGGCTTCAGAATCACTGAGTAGAGATCCAGAATGGACGACATTGGCAGGGGCGTTTTTCCAGTCGATGGTCATCGGGTTCCAGTCTTCTTGAGTTTCATTGTTGAGTGCGTATACATTGAATTCACAATCGGGAACAAAGCTGGCGAATCCGTAGGGGCTGATGACTTGAGTGAGCTTCAGGCTGGCTCTATCGAAATTTTTATTGATCAGCTTGCTCAAGTCAAACTGAAGATAAAATTTGCGCGAGTAGCTTCCGTCTTTGGAGTGCTTGGCTTGCAGCAAGTGTGGATAGAGGTGGGTTTCTGCGTGGTCGCTGATGATGGAAGCGTGACCACCGCGTCCGTGGGTTGTGCTGAGGATTTGCTTGCTCGTTTCGTGTTTATCGAGCGTGGTGTCAGGACGCGTGATCTCATGGTAATTTGAGTAGGCGAGGCTACTGGTATCGATGTTAGAAACGACACGTTGTTTTTCTAACAATAGTTTGCGGTCTTGGGATGAGGCATGGTAAATTTCTACTTCACCATCGATGACATCGACTTGAGATTCACCTTTCTCTTGATCCACTGTCACAGCGAAGACGGTTCCAAGATCTTTGACTTCCATATCGGGGGTGTCGAGACGGAATCCAATCGCTGATTCTGGGATATCGGCGACGACTCTTCCATGCCTTACGAAGGCTTTCATCTCCGAAATGATTTCAATTTCCGCAGGGGCTTCCAGCGTGACGACTGCTCCAGAGCGAAAGCTCAGTGTGGCGGTGCCATGTAGCAGCTCGAGGCTTCCGCTGGTTAGATCCTTGTTTACTTGAGTAGGCAGTGAGCACTGTCCCCATTGCGCGAGTGAGGTTGCTGTGATTGTAGCGTAGTTTACTACTGTAGTTTCATCTATGGTTGCGCCAGCTAGCTCGGAGTTTTTAGGTTGGCTGAAAAGAATGATACCGAGAACGACTGTAGCTGCTACTGCGGTGTATGCGGTGATCGAGGTGATGGCTGCTCGTAGTTTGCTGGCCTTCCGGGCTTGTGTTGTTTCTACCGCATCTCGCGCCTTGCTGGTGTTCAGGAAGCGGTGATGGAGTGAAAGATCTTGATAGAGCTTGAGCGCCTCAGGGTCACTCATGATCTCTTGCTCCATGGCAGAGATTTCCTGTTCATTGGCTGTTTCGTTGATCAGTTTTTCGTAGCGCAGGCTAAATTCGAATTGTTCGGAATCATTCATACTTGTTTAGAAATTGATTGTTGGACGCACTTTCGTAATGAGATACGAATGCGGCTTAATGCACGGTAGCAGGCGTCTATCGTCTTATCAGACTGAGTTGCAGTTTCCTCTATGGATAGCTCTCTAGTATAGCGCATCTGAATCAGTTCTTTGTGGTCATCTTTCAGCTTAGAAATACACGTTGATAGCAGAGTGGATTGCTCAGCTACTCGTTCAGTATCAGTGGGAAATTGCTGCGCAAGATAGTCGAGGCATTCATCAGAAAATGTCAGACGTTTATTCTCAATCGCCTTCTTTTTGCGAAATGCCATCACTCTGTGGAACGCGACCTTTCTACTCCAGGCGCCAAAGTTTGTCCCTTCCTGGTATTGATCGAACGCTTTCCAAAGGGCTACTTTGATATCTTGAAGCACGTCTTCAGCGTCGGCCGCATTAGGGATCAGGTTATAAACGTAGCCAGAAAGATACCGGTCATACTCAGCCAGAAGCTCAATATAGGAGGTTGGATTTGTTGTGTTTGAAGCGTCCATGATCTACTATAGAGTGATCGAAACTCAATATTTGGACAATAAATAAAATAAATCATCTTTTTTGTCCAATATCATTGAATTGAGCACTTATTAGATTCAGTAATAGAACCTAAATACCATTCAAATAGATAAAATGATGATCCAACGCAGAAATTTCCTTAAAGTAGCTAGCCTCACTGGTGTCTCATCAGTATTTATTAACTCGCTCTCTGCGGCCTCTAACGATGGCTCTACTTCTATCTTGTTAGACGCGGTTTCATTTAAAGACAAAGGCGGCTGGAAAGTGGATCCTCAATTCATCGAGCAAATGGGGAGCCCTTATCTGCTCGCTCACGGGATGGGAATCCCCGTGGCGAATGCGAAAACTACGTTTACTGCTTCTGAAGCTGGTGATTATCAGCTCTGGGTTCGCACGAAGGATTGGTGTCCAGGAGCATGGGAGGCTCCAGGAAGATTTCAGCTGATGGTCAATGGTAAGTTGGTAGAGACCTTGTTCGGAACTGAGGCGGGATGGAACTGGCAAAAGGGCATCAAGCTCCCACTTAAGTCCGGTGAAAATAAAATAGAACTGGTAGATTTAACAGGATTTGAAGGCAGGTGTGATGCGATTTATTTTACTAAAAATGAAGCTGATACCCCACCATCAGAATTAAAAGAGCTCCGAATATGGAGAGACAAGAAGCACGGAGTAAAAGCACCGGATAAGGGAGAGTATGACCTCGTTATCGCAGGTGCTGGTATCGCTGGGTGTGGGGCGGCACTGGCTGCTGCCGAAAAGGGTCTTAAAGTTGCTCTCATTTCTAACAGACCAGTGCTCGGTGGTAATTCTAGCAGCGAAATCCGTGTCCACACGCTGGGAATTCATGGCAAGGTCAGCAGGATTCTCAAGAAGATAGACACCAAGCACTGGCGAAATGGTTCTAAGGAGGCCTACGCTGACGAAAAGAAACGCCATGAAAACATGGATAATGAAGAAAATATCTCTATTTTCTATGACTACTCAGTGGATACTGTCAATATGCAGGATGGCATGATCGCCAGTCTTGAGGCGCGCAGTAATGTCAGTCCAAAGCGTGTCATCATCAGCGGTAAACAATATATCGATAGCACTGGTGATGGACTTGTAGGGCAGAAGGCTGGTGCTACATCACGCTACGGACGCGAGGCGAAAGATGAATTTAACGAAGCCTGGGATAAGCATGGCGACCTCTGGTCACCGAAAGTCAAAGACAAGCGAACAATGGGCACCACAGTGATGTGGAACAGCATGAAATCTGACAAAGCCGAAACCTTCCCTGCGACTCCGTGGGCAAAGGATGTGGCAAAAAGCTACGCCGAGCCGACCTCCGAGTGGTACTGGGAATATTCTTCCAATGACAAGCACCAGATCCATGACGCAGAGGACATCCGTGACCACATGTTCCGTGCGGTTTATGGGAATTTCTCTAACGTAAAAATGAACCCGCTGAATGCCAAATATAAGCTCGAATGGGTGGCATACATCGGTGGTAAGCGAGAGTCCCGCCGTCTGTTAGGCGACTATATTTACACGATGAGTGATATCACCAACTCTACCTATTTCGAGGATACAGTGGTCGAGGAGGAGCGTGAGATCGACGCCCACTATCAGAAAGCTCTCAAAGGCTACGTCGTGGACTTCATTTCTAAAGCTATTTTCTATAGACTCAAGAAGCACTACTACATTCCATTCCGTTCGCTCTACTCTAAGGAGATTCCAAACCTCATGATGGCGGGCCGTTGTTTCAGCTGCTCACACATCGGGCTTTGTGGGCCTCGGGTGATGAATACTACTGGCCAGATGGGGATAGCATGTGGTTACGCGGCGACTCTCTGCGTGAAGCACAATACGAATCCACGTGGTGTCTATCAAAAGCATATCAAAGAGCTGAGAACCTTGATAGGCTTCACGAAGGATGAAGCATAAAACACTCTACCGCGTCAGCCATCTCTGTATGTTGCTGAACTTTATCGCACTCGTAGTGACGGGTGTGATGCGTTTTACCCTGCCATTTAGCATCGCGGTGACTCGGGTGCACATGCTGTGTGGATTCGCGATCACGGTGCTGATCGGGTTCCATATTTTCGGTAGGATCCGTCAGATGAAATCGATGGTGAAGGGCCGCGATGGTCTGAATTACACGCCTGTTATTCTGAGCCTGGTTCTCAGTGGAGTCTATTGGTCAGCAGCTTGGTATGCTTGGCCTGTTGCAAAACAGATGGTGGATCTGAGCTACGAGTCTAGGCATAAAAATGAGATTTTCCGGCAGCGGGATAATGTGGTGGGAAATACTGCCGAGGACTCAGTGCATATGTTTAAACTAGCCACAGAAAAGTCATCGATTGATGTCACGCTCGACTGGACTGAGCTGGGTGAACAAGCTAATAAATCTGTGGCAATCTGGGTAGAAACGAAGACTGGATCGATGATAGAAACCCTCTTCATTTCCGAGAGCCTGCGTTTCTCAGAAGATACTAACTGGGAGGACGAACAGGTGAAGCGTGGCAAGATACTGCCTATTTGGAGGAACCGCTACACGGCGATCTGTGGGATCGGGCCAGATGGAATTTATGATGCCATTTCTGGACCCACCAAGAATCACCAATTTGATCTGAAAAACAATCTAAGCGCTCAAGATGCTTTCGCTGTCTATGTGGAGATCAATGCGGCGAATGACGACCAGCCATCAGTGCTCTACGTGGCGCTGATCGATCCAGAATCCTCGAATCCTTACACGCTTTTATCACTGCTCGGCACAGGGGAGGGCGCGTTTAAATCTGGTAGTATCAACTATGAGCTGAGCGATCTTACAAGCTCAAGAAACCTGGTAGAAAAGATCCTGGTGCATACGAAGTGGGGAAGCGAATAGCTTACTTGTTAGAAGTAGAATTAACAGAGAATCCAGAGCATTTTAGGGCAAACTCTGTGATGGGGGCTGGGTTAGGCAGTGAGTGAGGGTGGTGTCCTTTCCCCGGCTTATTGATGACGGTGAGCAGGGGGTAAGGATTTAGTTTTTTCTCAGCGAGACCAGAGTTCTCAGCTGGCGGGACGACGTTGTCATCTGCACCGACGAGATAGAGAAGGGGGATGTTTGCTTGTTTGAGTGCTTGTATCGTATCCACTGGGTTTCGGAGGTAAGCTTTTGCTTGGTCATCGGTTTTAAATCCGTAGGCCGCTTTGCATTTTTTCCAAGCGGATGGCGCGCCTTTTCCTGTGCCAAATCCTGCCGGCCAGCTCTTGATGTCCATGACGGCGTTATCGCTAATGATGCCAGCGACTTTCTCTGGATTTCCGACTGCCCAGTTGTGAATGATGAGCCCTCCGCGAGACATTCCTTCAAGTATCGGCTTAGGTCCGAGTCCCCATTCCTGAGTGAGTTTGTAGCATTCATCCCACTTCGCTACGGCCGAGGGTGCTCCGAAAAGATTCGCAACATCACAATAAACGATATGATAACCGAGCTCTAACATCTGGACATCGAACTGTGGCTGATGTCCCCAGAAACGAGCGCGCCAGATCCATGGTGCGCCTTTTGCTGCGACGTATGGAGAGACCACCTTGTATTTAGCTCCCTCTATCCAATCCCTCATATTATATCCGTGGAAATTCTTCACGGCTTCTTTTTTTATTATGAAGGCATTGTAGCTTGAATCTCGCGGCATATTTATAATTCTATGCAAATGTCTCGCCAGAAGCTCCGCGCCTTCAGCATTTGGGTGGACCCTATCTGGAATGAGCTCTGGCTTATCACGGAGCGGGATGTGTAGATCTACGAGTTCTAGATTTTTATTAAACGCCACATTTTCTATCTGCTTAGAAACCTCACCTCTAACAACTTTCTCAGTGATGCCCCATCTGCCATCTCCAAGGACTGGAGCAGGTTTACAGAGAATGATCCGTGGCTTGGTGCTCAGTTTTTGGTAGCTAGTGATGAGATTATTGGTGCTCTCGGAGAAGCTGGCTTTGAGCTTCCAGTTGTGCGGTTTTGAGTCATTGGTGCCAAGCTTGATGATGACGATGTTAGGCTGGTAAGCGAGTGAGGTCTTATATGCTTTGGTGTTCATGTATGGCTTATCACCCTTCTGCAACATCGTAGCACCACTGACTCCAAAATTGTTCACCTTGTAATCATCACCCAACAGTGGCCCGAGCTGGGCTGGGTAGCTGAGATTATCACGGTCAGGAATGCCAGAGCCAAAGGTGATAGAGTCCCCCACACAAGCTACTTTTATTTTAGCAGTGATTAGCGCGGTAGTGCTGAGCAAGATGAGTGATATGGTGCTTAGTATCTTCATGTGAGAACTAAGTTAGGCTGAGGCCTTAAAATGTCAATAATGAGTGATATTCACGCTATTTAGTTAAATCATTTAGTATTTAGGGCTAAAAAGTGCTGAAATGGTTATATTCTGCTTGCTAAGCAGGACAGAGGGACTAGAAATGCGGCTCACATTTTTCCTGCCAATGGGGTTGTTTCAGCCTCGGTTCTCATTGGAGCTCTTTACAGAGCAGCGAGGCTTCTTAAGGGAAAAAAATGTAAACCAAGGAACATAACCTAAACCTAAACAACATAATAATATGAGCATTAATGCTGAACTCTCGGATTTGATTGATTCAAAATTCAGAGAATTTAAAGAAGGTAGTATCGTTAACGGTACTATCATCGACATCCGCCAACAGGTAATCCTAGTGGATATCGGATACAAGTCTGAGGGAGCTATCCCAGTGTCAGAATTTGAAGACGAAGAAATCGAACTCGGTGACGTCGTGGAAGTACTTCTCATGAAACTAGAGAATGACGACGGAATGGTCGTTCTTTCTAAAGAGAAAGCTGCACACAGACAGAACTGGGAAAAGATCGTCAAAGTTTACGAAGACGGTGGTCTTGTTAAAGGCAAGGTCAAGAGTGTGGTCAAGGGTGGCCTAATGGTGAACGTAGGTGTGGAAGCATTCCTACCGGGTTCACAGGTAGACATCATCCCGCCAAAAGATCTTTCCGAGTATGTCGGTAAGGTATTTGAATTTAAGATCGTGAAGGCAAATGACGAGCGTCAGAACGTCGTTGTTTCTCGCAGAGAAGTCATCGAAGCAGAGCGCAGTGAGCTCCGCCAAGAATTCCTTCAGACTGTGAAGATCGGTGATAAGGTCGAAGGTCTTGTGAAGAACATCACAGATTTCGGTGCATTCGTTGATCTCCAGGGAATGGACGGACTGCTCCACATCACAGACATGAGCTGGGGCAGAATTTCCCACCCATCTGAGATGCTACACATCGGTAAAGCACTCGAAGTGCAGATCCTCGATGTGGATCGCGAGAAGGAGAGAGTTTCACTCGGTCTCAAGCAAATGCTTGATAACCCATGGCAAGACATTGAAGCGAAGTTCCCAATCAGCCAGCGCGTTCGCGGTAAAGTCACTAAACTCCTTCCTTACGGCGCATTCGTCGAGATTGAGAAGGGTGTTGAAGGTCTTGTGCACGTCTCTGAGCTATCATGGGTCAAGCGTATCACACGTCCATCAGACGTTCTTGAAATCGACCAAGAGATCGAGGCAGTTGTTCTCGGTATCTCAATCGAAGAGCAGAAGATTTCTCTTGGAGTTCGCCAGCTAGAGGCAAACCCATGGACAGAGATCGAGGCACGTTACCCTGTTGGTCAGCGTATCACAGGTTCTGTGCGTAACCTCACTACTTACGGTGCATTCGTTGGTCTTGAAGAAGGCATCGACGGAATGATCCACGTATCTGATCTCTCATGGACACGCAAGATCAACCATCCATCAGAAATCCTCAAGAAGGGTGACGAAGTGGAAGCAGTTGTTCTTAGCATCGACAAAGAGAACCAGCGCGTATCACTCGGTATCAAGCAGGCTGAAAATGATCCATGGTCAGACATTGACGATAAGTTCAAGGTCGGCGATATGGTCAAAGGCTCAGTTGCTAAGATCGCATCATTTGGTGCATTCGTGAATCTCCAGGACGATATCGACGGACTCATCCACATCTCTCAGCTTTCTGAGGATCATGTTGAGAAAGTGAAGGACGTTCTTAAGGTAGGTGACGAAGTGGAAGCACGCGTTATCAAGGTGGACAAAGTAGAGCGCCGCATCGGACTCTCAGTCAAGGCTGTAGAATACAGTGCAGAACAGCTCCAGAAGGAGTCTCAATCATTCGAGACCCTCAAGCCATCAAGCGAGATGGTAGGACTAGAGCAGGCATTCAACCTTGCCTCACCATCTACTGAAGAGTGGAGCCCATCAGAGGACTAATTCTAAGGGCTTGCACTCGCTACGCTCTCCCGCAGGGGGAGTTTAAGGCGAGGGCAACATTCTAAATAAATCACCAAAGCCGCTCGGGAAACCGAGCGGCTTTTTTCTTTTTTATAAATTAGCTCAGTCTGGCGTTTGATCAAAAGCGTTCTCTTCGCTTTCTTAAGCCACCTTTCTTATTTTGGAAATGAGGATTGAATAGATCCAGACTGCGATGAACATCAAACTTCCAAATACTACCATGGCTCCTGCGACTGAGCAGTTTAGCCAGACTGAGAGGTGGTAGCCTCCTATGGAGGCCACTATTGCGTGAAATAGAGTGAGCATGATTCGGGTGGGGAGCTGAGTAGATAGCTGGGCGGCGAACATCGGTGGGACGATGAGCATGGCAACTACCATAATGGCTCCAACTGCTTCAAATGCACTGACAACTACTAGAGAAAGTGCGATCATTAGTCCGTAGTGCCATGCTGATGTACGAAGGCCCATCGACTTTGATAAGCCAGTATCAAAGGAGGTGATGAGGAGTTCCTTATAGAACGCCATCACCAGTAGGAGTGAGACTACCGTGACTCCTGCGATACGGAGAACTGGTGCGGGAGCGAGGGCTATCCCTGCGAATTCGACGATTGGCTCCAGTGCCACGAAGGCTATTTCTCCGTAGAGGATGCACTCGGCATCTATATGGATAGATCCACCGGCAGCGAGTAGCTGAGTGATGACTACGCCGAGTGCGAAGAGCACGGTGAAGACGACACATGTGGCGGCATCTGATTTCACGCGTGAGCGCTTCTCGATAAAGCTAATCAAAACGACGGTAACTACGCCAGCCACTAATGCACCCAGGAACATGACTAGGGTGCTCATAGATTTAAAAATGATGAATGCTACGACGAGACCTGGCAAAATACTGTGACTGATCGCGTCACCGATTAGAGCCATGCGGCGCAAGAGGAGGTAATTTCCGATGATTCCACAGGCAGATCCTACCAGTGCCCCCATGACGATAATCCAGATACTGAATTCAAATTCGGTGGTCCAAGGATCAATGATGACTTTCTGATAATCGAATTCTGGGATTAAATGATTCATGATGCGGTCGGAGATGAAGGGGTTGTGTATGGCGCGCTGATGTCTTCCCAGCCGGGGATGGCTTTGCCGTGAGGGTCTAGTTTGGCGTGGTTTAGTTCGCTTTCTATTTTACGGATGATGTCTTCTCCTAGCACGTGCTCTATTTCTTCAGCTCCATCGTGGACGTGATCGACGGCGAAGTCTGCGGCTCGTGTTAGATAAAGTTCCCATAGTCTGTGGTTACGGACTATTTCGCACGCTCGGCGCCAGCCAGTGGCTGTGAATGTTAGGTTTTTTTTGTCGTGAGAAATCTTGATAAGCTTGGCTTTTTGCAGAGTCCTTGCAGATTTACTGACTTCTTCAATGGTTTCGCTTCTCTGGGTGGCTATTTCTTCGACAATGATGAAGTCTCTCTGGAAATCATCATTTTCCATCACGCGGTAGAGTGATTTGAGTGCATTTTCTCGGCGCACTATGAGAGCGCGAGAGCGGCGTCCCCACCACCGAGCCACGATTCCGTGTTTGGGTCCGAAGAAAAGAGCGGTGGCGAAAAATGTGCCAGCGGTTAAAACCATGAGCGGACCTGTTGGTAAATCTCTACCTACGAAGGAAAGAAATGACCCGATGCTACCAGTGGTCATCCCGAATACTGCGGAAATAACTAACATGGTGGCGAAGCGGTCGGTGAGTAAGAATGCCGCTGCCGCGGGGATAACCAGCATTGCTGAAACGAGCACTACGCCGACAGCTTGAAGTGCTGACACGATGGCAAACGCGAGTAGGAGCATGAGTAGGTAGTGGAAGAAGCTTGAGGGGATTCCCACGGACCGAGAAAAGGCGCTGTCGAAACTAGTGGCTCGCAGTTCCTTATAGAAAATGACGACTAGAGCGACGACTAGGAAAGTGACTCCGCCAAGTAGGTAGAGGTCAGTTTTCCCGATGGCGGCGATCTGACCGAACATAAATTGATCAAGCCCACTTTTATTCCCTCCTGGGAGGTTTTGAATCATTGTGAGTAAGCAGACTCCAACTGCAAAAAAGGCGGAGAGTACGAAGCCGAGCGCGGCGTCTTCTTTCTGTTTGGTGGTGTTACGGATAGTTTGTACTACTCCAGATCCTAGGAGACCGCAGACGGTCGCGCCGATAAAGATAGCGATAGGATCACGGGTCATGTTCCAAAGATATCCGAAGGCTATGCCGGGGAGAACTGCATGCGAGAGTGCATCACTCATGAGTGAGAGCCTTTTTACAACGAGAAATACTCCCATGAGTCCGCAGCTGATACCTAATAAGATCGAGCCCAATAGGGCGTAGCGGAGTGAGCGGTCTTGAAAGGTAAAGAAGCGGAGAGCTTGCTCGCCTATGCTGGTCTCTGTGATCTCGCTGATACGGGCAGCGTGAGCGGTGCCTGCGAGAATGAGGGTGATTACTAGGAGTTGGATGATCGCTAGTGAGTGACGGGATCTATTCATACGACAAATCGTTAAGATTTTTGATCCTGGTGGAGCGCTGTTACGGCTTCGGAGAGGATGGTTAGTCTTCCCCCGTAGGTTTTCTGTAGAATATCGCTGGTGAAGACTTCCTCGGTAGGTCCGTAGGCGATGAGTCGCATGTTGAGCAGGATAAGACTATCGAAATATTCCTTAGCTGATGTGAGGTCGTGGTGGACAACGATGACTGTTTTGCCACGTTCTTTTAACTCGCGTAGGAGTGTGACGATGGCGGCTTCTGTGGCGGCATCTACTCCCACAAATGGCTCGTCCATGAGATAGACATCACTTTCCTGGGCAAGTGCTCGTGCTAAGAACACACGTTGTTGCTGACCGCCGGAAAGGGTACCGATTTGGCGGTTTGCTAAGGCTAGCATCTCGACTTTTTCAAGGCACTCACGGGCGATTTCTTTGTCTTTTTTTCTTGGTCGCTGACCGAGTCGGAGTTTTCCGTAGCGTCCCATGAGAACGACATCCATGACATTTACGGGGAAGTCCCAGTCCACGGATTCACGCTGTGGGACGTAGCCTACTCGGCGACAGTTCTTAGAATATGATTCCCCGAAAATTTTAACCCATCCGCTAGAGATAGGCAGTATGCCCATGATCGCTTTGATGAAGGTAGATTTACCAGCTCCGTTGGGTCCGATGATGCCGACTAATTTTCCTGCTGGAATGGTCAGGTCTATTCCGTAGAGAACTGGTTTACGGTGATAAGCTACGCTGAGGTCGTGGACTTCTAGTGGATCTTGGCTGGACATAAGGTTGGTGATGGTTTCCGAATTAGCATCGGGGATGGTTATTAGAAACTTTGTGGCCGGATAGTTGAGAGAGTATGAGAAGCAAAAAGGAGTGGCGGGATACAGACTAATGGCTCCTACTACTCCAGTTTTACAACATACTAGGAGGCGGCATTAATGCCCCCTAACACAAGATTTTTATGATCACTACTTCAGTGCTTTTACAATGGTGTTGAGGTTGTGCTTTACCATTCCTTCGTAGGTTCCGGTATCAACTCCGTCGTGCATTTCACCGGGCTGGCCCATAGCGTCTGAGAATAGCTCGCCGCCGATCTTTACTCCTGCGTCTGCTGCTACGCGCTTGATCGGTGCTGGGTTTACACTTGTTTCAACGAAGATCGCTGAGACTTTTTTCTTTTTGATCATGTCGACTAGTGAAGACATGTCTGCGAGTGCCGCTTCTGTGACGGTAGAGATGCCTAGTAGGCCTACAACTTTGAAGCCGTATGCTTTTCCGAAGTAGTTATATGCATCGTGACTGGTTACGAGGATACGCTTACTTTCATCTAGTTCTGCCGCTTTATCTTGGCACCATTTGTGAAGATCTGCCATCTTCTTTTCTAGTGCTGCACCGTTCTTCTTATACGTTTCAGCTCCTGCAGGATCTGTTGCGGTGAGACCTGTTACGATGGTTGGGACAGTTTGTCCCCAGATTTCTACGTCGAACCATACGTGTGGATCATAGTGACCTTCAAATTCTTCTGGTTCAAGTAACTTAGCCTTATCAACTGACTCAGTGATAGGGTAAGCGTTTTTACCGCTACGGGCTAGGCGAGAGAAAAGATCTCCCATACGCCCTTCCAGCATTAGTCCTGAGTAAAAGATCACGTCTGACTTTGCTAGGCGTGATGCATCTCTTGCTGTCGGCTTATATAGGTGAGGATCTACTCCTGGTCCCATCATCTGGTCGACCTCTACGCGGTCTCCGCCGACTTGTTTTACAAGGTCAGCTACCATTCCGGTGGTTGCGACTGCTTTTATCTTCTTGGATGACTGAGCGTTGACGCCTGTCGATATTCCGAGGAATGCTGTGAAGACTATAGCCGAGAAAGCCAAGAAGGACTTTCTCGTGATGCTATTGGTATTAATAGTTAGTTTCATTTTCTTTTTTAATCTTAGTTTAAACTCCTTATTTTATCCACTGGAAAAGTCGGAGATTGGTAATTTTCCCAGATTGTTTGCCGATTCCTGTGAAAGGACCGGGGTTAAGTTATTTTATGATAGAAGGTTTAGAATGAAATTTCTGCACGGATTCCTGTTACTAATGCATTGTCGCCTCCACCTTGTGGATTGATGATGTATTGGACGTCTGGCTGGATTGCTAAGCAGTCGTTGACAGGTAGTTGGTAAGTCAATTCCATCACTGTTTCTGATGAACTACCACCCTCAGCGAGGCGGAAGTCATCTGAAAGATCAGTCCAAGATGTGCTGAGTCCTAAAGCATCATCTTGCTTGAAAACGTTCTTGCTGACTAGTCCAGCTTCGGCGTAGGCGGAGACGACTGCAATTTCGCCCTTTGGAGTGATTCCTCCTCTAAAAAATACGTTGAGGCTTGGGCTTCCATTTGAAGCAATTAGTTGGTGATCGATGATAGCATACATGGAGTAGATTCCGCTTTCTGTCTGTCCATCTGCAAAGCGTTGGTAATCCCCGGTGTGGTAGTAACCACCTACTTTTACGACGCTAGCATCATCTTCTCCATAGCTAAATCCAGCCTCAGCCATGACCATCCATCCAGCGGCGCCGCCTGCCTTCCAGCCGAAGCCTTTGTTGCCAGACTCGGCAGCTCCAGAATCACCGGCATAAACTCCAGCCTGGAAGAAACCAGGGCCTTCGATGTCATAGTGAATTACTCCGCCAGCTGCAGCCAGAGCGTATATTGGAGCTGCTGTATTGCCTGACTGCACTGGTAGAGGACCGAAACCAGCATTGATGAATAACAGTGCTGACTCAGATACCATGAAATCATCATCTAGTGCAATTTGTCCTAATTTGAAAAAGGAATCGCCATTACCGAATGATTGTTGAAAGAAAATGTTATAAAAATTGAAACTGGTGTCTGTGTAGAGATTTGTCACGGCGTTGAAATCGCCAATTCTCTCTCCTGTGATATCGTCTCCTTTAAAGTAGAAAGCGTTCGCGAAGATACTAGCACCTTCCCAGCCCGCGAGCTTCTCAAGATCTAGTTCGACTCCGACGTCAAGCAAACTAGCGAATGCTGAACCGTTGCTGATTCCACCGCTGTGGTTATTATAAACTTCAGCTAATAAAGTAGCATGGGGTGTGATTCCGCTTTCTTCTAACGGCATACTTGTTTCTAGTAATCCAGCATCCTTAGCTGAGGCTGAGATTACCGACGCTCCTATGAGACTTGTAGCGAAAATGGCAGTTGAGAGTGCTCTGGCACGACCTCGCGATTGATGATTTTTATTTGGCTTCATCTTATTAATTTAGTGAATTCAAAATGTAGCATGTGCTACATATATGTAGCATCAGCTACATTATTACTTTTAGCAAGTATTGATTTGTATTAAATGAAATTTTTATGATAATTATTCAAAACCGATGAGTAATTCACCACAAAGCCGAGCTAAAATACACCAACGAGTGCGAAGACAGCACTCATCTGAGCTAGCTCAGGACTACGTAGAGGCAATCTACGAAATACAAGAAACAGGCATTCCTGTGAGCGTGTCAAGCTTACAGGAGATTTTTGGTGTCTCGCACGTGACAGTCATCCGGACGCTCAAACGGATCGAAGAGCAAGAGCTGATCACAGACACGCGCTCTAAAAAAATAGAGCTGACTGCAGAAGGAATGCGGATAGCAAAGACAGCTGCAGCTAAACACGATTTACTGAAGAAATTTTTCGTAGAGTTAGGTGTCTGTGAGAGACAAGCGGATGCGGATGCGGAAGGTGCAGAGCACCATCTAAGCGAAGAAACGCTAGAAGCGATTCGCAAGTTTTTAGCGAAGTAAGAAAACAATACTTGCTTCTATCAAGCCACACTCATTTCAAAAAGGACGCGCACACGAGTAAGCACTGATTTCTGACATGGCTAGGCAAGATGTGGCAAAGCCTGGCGCAATAAAGCAAGTAAATAGTGAGGGTGTTATTACTAGTAACTCGCTTAAGAAGAGCAGATATGACGATTCTAGTCGTGAAATGTCGCAAGTGGACGTAGAGCATAAAAAAGCAGGCCTACTAGGGCTCGAACCTAGAATGACGGAATCAAAATCCGGAGTGTTACCATTACACCATAGGCCTGTTGATGTGTGTTACTTTGGGTAACACGTTGAATTACTTTCGTAACGCGGGCGAAGAATTACGGTAACTCAATGGAATGTGCAACCATAAAATGTTGGTTTAGTTCTTTTTACAGGATTTCAGGCAAAAAATAAGCCGCTGAGAATGATCTCAGCGGCTTATGAATCCTTTGAATATTCTAATTTTATGAGTGTTGTTCCTAGAGTGATCCTGCGATCACGAGTGAAACAATGGCCATGACGTTGATGATGATGTTCATGGATGGGCCAGAGGTGTCCTTGAATGGATCTCCTACTGTGTCACCCACGACACAAGCTTCGTGGACGGGTGAGCCCTTACCGCCGTGGTTGCCATCTTCAACGTATTTCTTAGCGTTGTCCCATGCTCCACCGGCATTTGACATCATGAGTGCCATGAGGATACAGCCGAGGAGTGCCCCGATGAGACAGCCTGTGAGGGCAATGGCTCCAGTGTCTCCACCGCCGATAGCCTTGAAACCAAATCCAACGACGAGTGGTGTTCCCACAGCGAGGATGGCTGGTAAGATCATGCGCTTGGTAGCGGCAGCGGTGGCGATATCGATACACTTATCAGAGTCTGGCTCTACGCCTTCTTTGCCTTCGAGAAGTCCTGGGATCTCTCTGAACTGACGGCGGATCTCAGTGATCATTTCGAATGCGGCCTCACCCACAGCGTTCATGGTGATCGCTCCATTGAGGAATGGGACGATGCCTCCTAGGAAGAGTCCTACGAAGAAGGTTGAGAGCACATCTTCATCCAGGAAGTTGAAGTTCTGGATGTCTGCTTTCTGGATGAATGCAGTGATGAGCGCGAGTGCTGCGAGTCCAGCAGCACCGATGGCGAAGCCTTTACCGATAGCGGCAGTGGTGTTACCTACGGCATCAAGACCATCTGTGATCTTACGTGTTTCAGGTCCCATAGCTGCCATTTCTGCGATCCCACCAGCATTATCCGCTACAGGTCCGTAGGCGTCGATCGCCATCGTGATTCCTACTGTTCCGAGCATCCCTACAGCGGCTAGGCCCACTCCGTAGAGTCCTGCAGCTTGGTATGAAGCGAAGATAGTGGCTGAGAGTGTGAGGAGCGGAATGGCTACCGAACGGAGGCCTATTGCGAGACCTGCGATCATGACGGTAGCGACACCAGTTTCACCTTGTGCAGCGATGTCACGGACGGGCTTACCACCAGTGTAATGCTCGGTGACGAGACCGATGATGATTCCACCAACTGCACCGCAAAGAACCGCGATGGCCGGGTTGCTGTTGAGGCCGAAATTAGCACAGACTCCAAAGGCTGCACCGATGAAGATGATTGCTGATCCGATGGTTCCGATACGCAGCGCAGAGGCTGGGTCTTTAGAGGACATTGCCTTGACGATTAGGATACCGAGTAGTGAGCAGAAGAGACCCACAGTGGTGAGTGCCAGTGGGAGATACATCAGTGATTGGGCTTGTTCTACAGTAGCGCCTACTTTCTCAAGGAGCGCGTGACCACCAGTTTCCACAGCGCGTGCAGCAACTGCCCCCGCGATTGCGATAGTAGCGATCTGTGCGCCACAGTATGATTCGAAAATATCTGATCCCATTCCTGCTACGTCGCCTACGTTGTCGCCAACGTTATCAGCGATGACGCCTGGGTTACGTGGATCGTCTTCTGGAATACCAGCTTCTACTTTACCTACGAGGTCAGCACCGACATCGGCCGCCTTGGTAAAGATACCACCGCCAACACGGTAGAAGAGAGCAACGAGTGAGGCACCCATGGCGAAGCCTTCCATGATTTCTGCCACGTGAGATTCTTCACCAGCAGGGGCATCTACAAACAGCAGGAACAGTGTCCCGAGACCGATGAGACCCATAGAAGCGACGGTGAGGCCCATGACTGAGCCGCCGAAGAATGCGACATTGAGTGCTGCTGCAGCGCCTTCATCTTTTGCTGCGATTGTGGTGCGTACATTTGCTTTAGTGGCAGTGTACATCCCAACGAATCCCGCGAAGGATGATGCGATACAACCGAAGAGGAATGCGCCAGCTTGGAGTTTACCGTATGCTTCGTCTTGGAAGAGAAACAAGGCGATTGCGATGACGGCTGCGAAGATGGAGATAAGTAAGAATTCACGTTTCATGAATACCATCGCACCTCGTTGGATCTTCTCGGCGATTTCCGCCACTTTTCCTTCACCGCCGGGTTTCTTGACGATGGAGGATAATATAACACCAGCGATGAGAAGGCCAATGAGGCCAGCGATCGGGGTGAGCATGTACATTTCTGACATAATGTCTGTGTGTTGTTGTTTGGTTTTGTGTTTGTTGGTTTTTTCTAGTGTTAGGAATAACAGCTAGAAGTGAGATAAGTCGTTACACTATGAGTCGAACCAACAAAGGCAATCAAAAAAATGTAGAAATGACCCAATTAAGAAGCAAGGAGATTGGATAGTGCGCGACTTGGGAGCTATTTGACACCTGAAGGGTGAGAGCACCCAGAGCCTAGGATCTTCAGTTCTAGGTAAAAGTAGCGTGACAATACCGTGTTAAAAGCACGGAGGTAGGGAAGGGGGAGATTAGCTTGAAAGGAATTAGTTTGAAGGGGGGATTTACCGCTATGCCTTCAGCACAGAATTTCATGGGTAATAGATTCCCAAGGATAATCCTTGGGCTTTGGAAACTTGCTCTTTTCAGGAGCGATGAGAGCGTTTATTTATACTCCATCCGGATGCCTTTTGTGAGTTGCTCACCTTTTTCATTCACGATGACGACTCGGATATTAAAGCCATCGAGGAAGCGCTTACTGGTGGATTTGAAGTCTAGTTCGAGAGTCCCTTTATCCTTTCTGTCCAGGATACTCCAGGTGAGTTTCTTTCTGCCAATTTTATCTGCGTTGAGCATGATGCTAGTGGGAAGAGTGGTGGTAATTTTCTGAGCATCCGCTACTTCATAAAGGCGAATTCTCTGGCCCTTCTCTTCTTTGAATTCTATCCTCACCTCATCACCCCGAGTTTTATCTTTAAGTTCTTTTTCATCGTATTTAGAGGATCCTGTCATCAAGGTTGGCATATCAGTTTCTAGCACGAGCTGGTAGTCTGCCTTATCTGCATCCTCAGGTTTGCCTACCATTTCTGACTGGATATTTAAGCCATTTCTATCAAATGTGACCATTACTTTGAACTGCACACCACCTGTTACAGTGGCTAAATATTCTATGTTTTCTTGGTCAAACTCTACTTTTTCCATGGGAGTAAACCCGTCTGCTTTAGTCGTCTTTTGCACCCAGTTACTCTCTCCTTTTTCTCGCCGCTCGATACGCAGCTGCGCTTCTACTGGCCAGGCCCTGTTCAGGCGTTCTCCCTTTTTCGGGGTGAAATAAAATTCTATTTGCCCTTTGGTATCGATAGCTACTTCATAACCAGAGCCTTGGAAGCCAGCGTAGTAACTAGCCCAGCCTTTATCTTTTAGTCCCTGCATCGTGTCGGCGAATGAGCTTGTGGCAGTGAGTCCAGTTAAAAATAGAGCGTATAGGAGTGGTAATTTCATAATAAGTTGGGATTTAGATAATTTAGAAAAATGATACACTATTTTATGTCAGATAGAAAACTATTTTTCACTGAAGAGCGACCGAGAGAAAAATAGAGGATAGGTATCGTCATCGAGTTCGAAATACGCAGGGGAGCGTAAGAGAGTTTTTATTTGGCGAGTATTGTTGTAGCGTATAAATTAGATTTTACTTAATTATGTTGGTTGTTCCTGAGATAATTCACCCAACGATTGATGGTTAGATTGACGTCTAGATCTTTTGAGAGTTAGGGTCTGACAGTATGATCAGATGATTCGGATTAGGTGAAAATCCCGAGAAAAAATGAGGGACAAAATCTACTTGTTGATACGGTGATTACGGCTAGTTTGAGGCATGGTTAAATCACTCTGTTATTGCATGATCCCTTATCTGCTCCTGAATGGATTACTGGCTGCTGAGCAGAGACCGAACATCATTCTGGTGATGGCGGATGATCAGGGTTATGGCGATGTGGGCTTCAATGGGCACCCATTTCTCAAGACTCCGCATTTGGATACAATGGCGAAGGCTGGTGTGGTGATGGATCGGTTTTATGCCGCGGCTCCGGTATGTTCACCCACGCGTGCAAGCGTGATGACGGGACGCCATCCAATGCGGACCAATGTGCCCAACCACGGTCACTACATGCGCCCAAATGAGAACACACTTGCTGAGGGGCTGAAGTCTGCGGGCTATGTGACGGGACATTTTGGTAAGTGGCATATAGGGTCTGTGCAGTCAGAGAGTCCCACTTGTCCGGGTAAGGTGGGGTTTGATGAGTGGCTTACGGGGCTAAATTTTTTCGATAATGATCCCTATCTTTCTGACAATGGAACTTATAAGCAGCTGAAGGGAAAAGGGACGGTACTGACGATGGATGCGACGCTAGAATTTCTGAAGAAGCATAAAGATGGCGGCAAGCCGATGTTTGCGGTGACGTGGTTTCCTTCGCCGCATGATCCTCATGCAGAGCTGCCGGAGGCGATGACTGAGAACCTGTATAAAGAGGCAGGAAAAAATCGGGGATATTATTTAGAGATCGCTCTCATAGATGAGCAGGTGGGTAGATTACGTAAGGAGCTCAGGAATCTAGAAATTGAAGAGAATACCATCCTCTGGTACTGTAGTGATAATGGTGGACTTGTGGAAAAATACTCAGGAGGACGGGCGATGAAAGGCAGTATTTATGAAGGAGGTCTGCGGGTACCGAGTATCATGGAGTGGCCAGCTGAGCTAAAGCCTAGAGTGTGTAATGTTCCGATGACGACTTCATGTATGTATCCGACGTTGATGAACATAGCGGGTGCTAAAATTTCAGATGCACGACCATTGGATGGACGTGATGAGCTAATAAGAATCAAAGGGCTTGGTAAAAAAGCTCTTAGTTCGCAACCAATGGGTTTTTGGCATTTATACATGAAAGGAGATAGTACTTGGAGCGACAGAATCATTAAGGCTCTGATGGAGGCTCAGGAAAGTGGTGAGCCGAACCCGCATCCATTTAGAGTGAAGAAAAATGTGTTAGATTTCCCAGAGCGAAAAAGTCCAGGGCTGCGTGGCCATGCGGCATGGAATGACTGGCCGTGGAAGCTGCACCGTATCGAAAAAAAGAAGGGGGAAGTAGTCATAGAACTCTACAATTTACAGAAAGACCCGATGGAAAAGATGGATTTAGCCGAGCAGGATCCAGAGCGAGTAAAGATGATGCGTGCTAGTTTAGAAAGTTGGCAGCACTCCGTCTTAAATAGCTGGGAAGGTAAGGATTACCCAGAGCTTCCGGAGTTGAAGCGGAAGTAGTATAAGCAAAATGATACTAGTGTCAGGTATTTCTTAAAACT
>TARA_B110000879_G_scaffold38460_1_pt1 | contig 33638 bp, 30 predicted proteins | sample TARA_B110000879 | Tara Oceans TARA_B110000879 (sample SAMEA4398094) | marine metagenome | biome: Polar Biome; feature: [SRF] surface water layer (ENVO:00010504); material: water (ENVO:00002006), including particulate matter (ENVO:01000060) such as... | depth 5 m
CCTTGGGTCTATAGGCGAAAGTCGGTGTGTCCGCCAAAATGACGAGGGTGCGGCAGCCGGCATCCCATGCACGCGCCAGAAGCTTATCCCTGAGCGCATTTTCGGCCGGATGATAAAGCTGAAACCAGAAGTCTCCATTGGTGATTTCGCTGATGGTTTCGATGCTTGCGGTGCCCACGGTAGAAAGGCAGAACGGGATGTTATGATCCACTGAGGCTTGCGCTAGTGACTCACAAGATTTTGGCCACATCAGGCCTTGCAGCCCAACTGGTGCCATCCCAAATGGAGCGTCATAGCTCTTACCAAACAGCTCAGTTTTCTGGGATGCTCCAGGGAAATCTCTCAGATACCATGGCTTAAGTTGCACATCCCGTATGTCAGCAGTATTGCGCCTGAGGTTCACTTCTGAGAAACAACCTCCTGCTAGATAGTCGAAGGCAAAACCCGGCATGCGCTTTTTCGCCTTAGCGATAAGGTGCTCTACCGATGGATATTCTGAATTAAAGTGTTCTTTCATATTTTACTAAATAATTTTTTCAACACCGCATTCTAAATGAGAACGCAGAAGTTAACTACTGATTAAGCCTCAGGCAATTCAGGAAGGGCGTTTAACAGGGATTGATACCTTACTAGATCGAAACCTCGCTGATCGATAAACATGCGATTAGACTCATCTGCCAAACAGAGAGCAATCATCATTTTCGCCTCCTCCGCATCTTCACCCTCCTTCACCAGCTTGCTGAGAGCCTTCTTTACAAAAGGCGTCTGCTCAGATTCCAGCTGCTGTTCTACAGCAGGCAACAGGTTTTTTACTAAATCATCTTCCTCGAACATGAGCAGAGTATGCCTACCAATGATTTAAATTCCAGCCAATAAAACTTTTCCATGTCATCAAATCCCCTAAACTCGTTCTACAGCTGTAAACATTCCGCATTGCATAATAGACAAATCATTCATTTGGGGTCTGGGAATGAATGCTTAGCGATGATCATTGGAGCCCGCTCCATTCTCATTACACCTCATTCTCTCAAAAAAAGCTCTGGTATTTATCTCTTTTGAAATGTTATACCATCCTCGCGGTTATACTGGATTGATCGTTTGATGGAATTATTTAGCATCGATTTTGTATTTATCTCAGTTCCTTTCTTGCCATATCGTGAAAACCGCGCATAAACTATGTTTATAAAAATTGCCATAGCTGGCACAGCATCTGCTAAATTATAAAATAATTAACCAACAACTCATCACTCATCATGAAAAAAATAGAAGCAATCATCAAGCCATTCAAACTAGAAGAAGTCAAAGAAGCACTCGCTAACGTAGGCGTCCAAGGAATGACCGTCACTGAAGTCAAAGGATTTGGCAGACAGAAAGGTCACACCGAGATTTACCGTGGATCAGAATACACCGTAGATTTCCTCCCTAAAGTCAAAATAGAAATCGTAGTCGATGACTCGGAGGCTAGCACCGTAGCAGAAGCCATCGTAAGTAGCGCCAACACAGGTAAAATCGGTGACGGAAAAGTCTTCATCTCTAACATGGAAGAAGCGATCCGCATCCGTACTGGAGAAACTGGGGGAGACGCAGTAGCGGTGAATTAATTTTCGCCTCTACCCTCCCGCCATCCAAAATGAGCATTTCTAGGAAATTTCTTTGGCGACTAGGTCTCTGGTCGCTATTGATGCTGTACATTGCCCTAGACCTGCTCATCTTCAAAGGGCCAGTCAACACAATAGCGGGCAAGCTCCGCAGCGACCAGCCCAAGTTCGAAGACGATGCGCAGCGTGGAATTGCCGCTCGCGTCTTCAATCGCCCTATCTATCTCAGCCAGATCGACTTCGCCGTCGATCAGAAACTCTGGTCAACAGCCCAGACGCGTGAGGCTATTCAGGACAAACAACGTCTCTTCCTCCGTGCCGAGGCGCTCAGAAACATCGCAGACCAATACATCCTTCGAGAAAAAGTAAGGTTGAATTCCGATGACTACCCAGTCAGCGAAGAACAAATTAATGCTGCCGTCCTGCGCTTCTCTAATAGATTTAGAACCAGGCAAGAAATGACCGAGGCGCTAAAGTCTTACGGGTTTAAAGGCGAAAAAGAACTCCGCTTCCGCCTCGCCGCCCAGCTCCAACAGGAAAAATACATCCTTACCAAAATCCAGCCTGGCATCGCCGTAACCGATGATGATGCCAAAAAATGGTATGAGGATTTCAAAGAACAAACCATTACTCCTGAGCGAATTAAGGTACAGCACATCTTCGTTTCTCTCCTCACTGCCCCGGGTCAGACGGCGGAAGAAAAGGCGCAGTATGCCAGAGAGACTCTAGTATCTGCAAATAAAAACCTCGCCAAGCAAAGCTTCGAGCAGCTCGCTGCTACTGTCAGCGATGACGAGCGCACCAAAAATAAAGGCGGGAATCTAGGCTGGATTCACCGTGGCCGCATCGCCAAGGACTTCACTGACGCCTGCTTCGCCGCAGAGCTAAACACCCCCAAGATCATTACCACCAAGCTCGGCTATCACCTGATCAATGTGCTGGAAAAACAACCTACCAGAACCCGTAGTTACGAAGAAATGAAGCCGGAAATCGTCATCGCCATCGAGACCATCCGCCGGCAGGAGCAAATAGAAATTTACCGAGTCAACCTGCGAAGACAACACGGCGACTTCATCAAAACCAACTGGGAAACCGTCGCCGGTCCATGGACTCAATAGCCAGACAGGAGCGTGGACGTCTCGTCCGCATTAAATCCAGCAATCAAGCCATTGATCGATAAAAGCTGTTTTATCGATCACTCCAAGCAATACCGCGCATTGCTATTCTTCCCAGTCTTAAACAACACTCCCTTCTCAACAAGATCTCTTATACCATTTGAACAGTGATATTGTTTTGCTCTTCCCCCAGTCAGCTTTGCTGCACTTTCAAATAAGTCCATCAAACGATCAATCCAGTATCACTGTGAGGATGGTATGAGTTCATCGTTGGTTTCTCAAAATCCTTACTTTGTGGTTCATCAGGTTTTAAGCGAAAAAACACGCAACCTAGACTTTACAAAAGCACGTGAACTCGGCATATACCGATAAATTTACTGCACGCACATGCCAAAAGATACTTCGATCAAAAAAATTCTCGTCATCGGCTCAGGCCCCATCGTCATCGGCCAAGGCTGTGAGTTTGACTACTCAGGCGTTCAAGCCTGTAAAGCCTTAGCAGAAGAAGGCTATAAAGTCATCCTCGTGAACTCAAACCCGGCCACCATCATGACCGATCCCGAGTTCGCCTACCGCACCTACATTGAGCCTATCACCCCGGAAGTAGTCGAGAAAATCATCATCAAGGAACAACCAGACGCACTTCTCCCTACACTCGGTGGACAGACCGCGCTGAACTGTTCAATGGATCTCTTCAATAGCGGAACGCTGGATAAGCATAAGGTGAAAATGATCGGTGCTAATGCAGACGCTATCGATAAAGGCGAAGACCGTCTACGCTTTAAGAATGCGATGCTCAAGATAGGCCTCGACCTGCCTCACTCAGGAGTGGCACACACAATGGCTGAAGCGCATGAGATCGCTAAAGAGATCGGCACAATGCCACTCATCATTCGACCAGCATTCACTCTCGGAGGAGCTGGTGGCGGCATCGCTTATAATGTAGAAGAATTTGAAACGATCTGTGCGCGCGGAATTGATATGTCGCCAGTGAGCGAAATTTTAGTAGAGGAATCACTCCTCGGCTGGAAAGAATACGAAATGGAAGTCATGCGTGACTGCGCGGATAACTGCGTGGTGATCTGCTCCATCGAGAACCTTGACCCAATGGGTGTCCACACCGGAGACTCCATCACTGTCGCCCCCGCACAAACTCTCACAGACCGCGAATACCAGATCATGCGTGATGCGTCATTTGCATGTATCCGTGAGATCGGTGTTGAGACTGGTGGCTCTAATATTCAGTTCTCAGTGGATCCTAAAACGGGTCGCTGTATAATCATCGAAATGAACCCACGTGTGTCTCGCTCATCAGCCCTCGCATCGAAAGCAACAGGATTCCCGATTGCTAAAATAGCCGCTAAATTAGCAGTAGGCTTCACTCTAGACGAGCTCACAAACGATATCACTCGCGTGACTCCAGCTTCATTCGAACCCACCATCGACTACGTGGTGACTAAGCTACCACGCTTCACTTTCGAAAAATTCCCGACAGCTGATGCAGTCCTCACGACTCAGATGAAAGCAGTCGGTGAGGCAATGGCGATAGGCCGCACATTTAAAGAATCCATGCAGAAGGCGCTGCGTTCATTAGAGACTGGCAGATCAGGATTCGGCTTCGATGGTAAGAGCCCTCAGAACCCATCTCGCGAAGATATTGAGCGCAAGCTTCATGTCCCTAACGCAGAACGTATTTTCTGGCTACAAGTAGCCTTCAGTAATGACTGGACAGTCGAAGAAGTCTTTGACACTACAGCCATCGACCCATGGTTCTTAGAGCACCTTAAAATCATCGTGGATGAAGGTAAGGATCTCGCTAACATGGACCTCCGCAAAGCGAAAAAGATGGGCTTCTCAGATGTCCAAATCGCTCACTCACGTGGAGTCGACCAAGACGATATCCGCAAGGAACGTAAGGAAAAGGGTATCATCCCGACTTACAGACTCGTCGATACCTGTGCGGCAGAATTCGAAGCCTACACACCCTACTACTACTCCACCTACGGCGATGAAAACGAAGCGCTTCAGACTGACAAAAAGAAGATCATCATCCTCGGTGGTGGCCCTAACAGAATTGGTCAAGGCATCGAGTTTGACTACTGCTGTGTCCACGCATCATACGCTCTCCGTGAGCTAGGCTACGAGACAGTCATGGTGAACTCTAACCCTGAGACAGTCTCCACAGACTACGATACTTCGGACAAACTTTATTTCGAGCCACTCACTCTCGAGGACGTGCTAAACATCTGTGACCAAGAGCAGCCAGAGGGCGTCATTGTTCAATATGGTGGCCAGACTCCGCTTAACTTAGCGGCAGATCTAGAGCGTCACGGGGTCCCAATACTCGGAACTTCTCCTAAAAACATCGAGCTAGCGGAAGACCGCAAATTCTTCTCAGCACTACTCGACAAGATCGGCCTCAGGCAAGCTGAAGCAGGCACAGCGGTGACTCCAGATGAAGCGGTAGTCATCGCAGATCGCATCGGCTACCCAGTGCTGGTTCGTCCGTCGTTCGTTCTCGGTGGTCGCGGCATGATGATCGTTTATAGCGATGAAGAACTCCGCAAATACATCAGTGAAGCAGCAGACGTTTCTCCAGATCGTCCGATACTGGTTGACCGTTTCCTAGAGGGAGCAGTCGAAATCGATGTTGACTGTATTTCAGATGGCGAGACTTCTGTCGTAGGTGCGATCATGCAGCACATTGAGCAAGCAGGTATCCACTCTGGCGACTCCGCCTGTGTGATCCCAGCCCCATCACTTTCAGACGACATCACCGCCCAGATCATGAAGGGCGCCAAGGACCTCGCTCGTGAGTTAGAGGTGATCGGCCTCATGAATATCCAGTTTGCGGTGAAGGATGAAGAACTCTACGTCATCGAGGTAAACCCTCGTGCCTCACGCACCGTGCCATTCGTTTCTAAATCAATCGGTGTCCAGCTCGCTAAGCTAGCGGCTCAGGTCATGGTAGGTAAGACTCTGAAAGAGCTCGGCTTCACTGAAGAAGTTCTCCCTAAACACTACTGTGTGAAAGAGGCTGTCTTCCCGTGGCCAAAGTTCCCAGGCATCGACATCGTGCTCGGACCAGAAATGAAGTCCACAGGAGAAGTCATGGGCATTGATGATGACCTCGGCATGGCATACGCCAAAGCCCAGATCTCAGCTTTCAACCCACTCCCGACCGAAGGAAACGTCTTCTTCTCAGTCAACGACCGCGACAAGCCAGAATCCATCGCCATCGCCAATGAACTCATCGACCTCGGCTTCACTATCTACTCCACCGGCGGCACCTACAAGCTCTTCAAATCCGAAGGCATCCCCGTAGAACGCCTCTACAAGCTCGCCGAGCAAAAGCGCCCCAACGTCATGGACATGATGAAGAACCGCAAGATCGACTTCGTCATCAACACCCCAAGCGGCCACGAAGCAAGAGCAGACGAGATCACCATCCGCTCCGGCGCAGTCAGCAACAAAATTTCCCACTGCACTAACCTCTCAGCAGCAATCGCCTCAGTCAGAGCGATCAGATCACTCAAGGAACAAGAATTGACTGTTACGCCGTTGCAAGACAGGCTTTAAACATAAAAATTAATGATCCATTATCCTAATTCCGTATTTCCAATATTAAATTTGGACGATGATCATGAGTAGGGTGAAAATCTTCAATCTTAGTAGCTCATATCTCGACAAATCAGGTTTGAGAAGGCTCCAAAACTCGCTTGAGGAGTATTGTAAATGTATCGTGATTGAGTGAGAGTATATAGATAAAGATTAAAGAAACACGATATCGCTACTCAAACACCCGAGGCTGGAACACCTTCCCGGTGCCTGATCTCACGGAGAAGAACAAGGCAGACCTGACGCGTTGCGCGGGGATATATCATACCATTTGAGCAGTGATAGTGGTTTGATAGTTTGACTAGCCGGCGAGGCACACTTTCCTGCGACAATCGCGGATCTGTATAAACCAGAGGCCTTGCCTGAAAATCTGCGCCAAGCTCTCCAACGGAATGATGAGACCCTGGAGCGGATCTACATCGGTCGCTGCTTCAAGAACGATACCGAGCGACTGGAAAAACTCTTCGAGCTCTACCCCAAAATGACCTCGAAATAGCGCAGATTGTTTGTGGCTCATTTCGCGCCCCTCGGTGATACACAAATGACTTTGCGCCTACTCGATGAACCACAAATTACATTGTAGTTCATAATATTTAAATTATGAACTACAAAAATAATTGTTAATCATCGATGACGCACAATATTCATTGTAGTTCAGCAAAATCACATCGCTGAACAACAAATAGGTTAGATGGTTGCCTATTAACAACAAAGCTAATTGTGACTCATAAATCTAATGATCTTGACAACAAATGATTTTGATGTTTATGTGTGGTCACTTCATGAAAGCAGATCTCAGCCAAGCGGCACTCTATCACGAGAATCAATTCCCTCCTCAGTCATTCAATTATGCCGAGGTGATGACACCATTATTAGAAGCGACAGATGCCCTAGCGCGCTATGACCAGATGCTACAGAGCTTGCATAACAGCGAGATCTTTCTAGCACCACTGCGCGGGCAAGAATCTCTGGCGTCTTCTAGGATGGAAGGCACATTTTCCACCCTTGAGGAAATTTTAGAACTAGAGTCTGAATCAGAAGACAGTGATCCACTAGACAAAGATAATGCTAGAGAATACCGCTCAGAAACTGTGGAAACTTACCTCTACAGCCGCGCATTACGCACAGGTCAGAGAGAGCTTGAGGATGGCAGACCACTTTCCGCCTCACTGATACGCTCACTTCACCAGCTTTTATTAGCCTTCGGTAGAGGCACGAAGAAGGCTCCTGGTGCATTTAAAACTGAGCAGAACTACATTGGCAGCCGAGGCTCGACCAAGATATCTTTCATTCCTATATCTCCGGAAAAGCTAGACTCAGGAATAGATGATCTGACTCAGTTCATGCACTCTGATGAATGGCCCGCGCTGCTAAGGGTGGCGCTGAGTCACATAGAATTTGAGGCGCTCCACCCTTTCAAGGATGGCAATGGTAGGGTAGGTCGTATGCTGATCACTCTGATGCTGTGGCATCTCGGTGTGATATCAGCTCCGCACTTCTATATTAGTAAGTACTTCGAGGAACATAAGGATGAATACATCGAGCGGATGCGGGCTGTATCCGCGGATGGTGACTGGGAAGGCTGGACAGCATTTTTCCTAACTGCAGTAAAGGAGCAGGCTTTTCAGAACCTAGAGGTCGCTCAGAATACCCGGGATCTCTACGAGTCGATGAAAATACGCTTTTCAGATGTGCTGGCTTCCCGCTGGTCCACCCAAGCACTGGACTACATTTTCACGAATCCTGTGTTCCATAATTCCCGCTTCACCCGCAATGCAGGCATCCCAAAACAAACTGCTGCACGCTTCACACGTAAGCTCTTAGAAATGGAATTGATCGTTACTCAGAGGGAGGCAGCTGGCAGTTCCTCGGCGGTGTATCGTTTCGAGCCATTGTTGGAGCTAGTGCGTAATTAGATATCCTGGATTGATTTAGAACGTGGTTATTAAATACAGTTAGCGATCGTTCATGCCGTCCGCTTCAAATTTTTGCTTCTTGGAGTGGAGTCTGATGAGGGGATAGAGTTCTGTAAGAGTCATTGGGGAGTGTCCTCTAGTGAGGTTTTTTCTACCACATTCCACGGCAGATTGCCATTGGTGAATGAGTGCTTTCCAAGCGCCGATAAGCGGGAAACCAGGCTGGTAGATGTGGGCTGGCTCAGCGGTGACTCCGTTGAGCTCTAGTACTTGGATCCCATTCCCCGCTTGAAATTCTGCGATACTGCTGACGCGGATGTCGTATCTTCCGATGTGGAAGCCATCGAAGGATTGGCTGAGCGCATCAATGCTATGCTCCATGGCTGGAGTGATCAGGCGGCGGTCGTCGGTGAAGAGCGCACCACGGCAATGGGTGCCTATTTCTGCTAGGGCTATCTTTTCTCCATTGGTTGGAATGTCAGTGAGCTGAAGTGCGAATTTGTTTTTGTAATAGTCAAACATGGCGGCACCACGGTCGTCTGCTAGTATGAGGTCTTCTATCATTGATTCACCATCACCAGTAATGAACTGCTGGTGCTTTTGTGAGAGTGAAATGATTTGCCCCTTCGGCTGATCTGGGAAACGCAGGTAATAGACGCCAAACTCTGGCCCACTAATAAATCTCTGCCCGATCACTTCTTCGCAACATTGCTGGAGGTAGGTTTTTGCTTGTTCAGCGCTTCTAATGATCGCCACTCCCTGCCCACGTTCACCTTCATCTGGTTTGAGGACGATGGGGTAAGTGAGTTGGTTTTCTTTCATCCAGTTTTCTAACAGCTCGTGGCGAGTATCATTACCACGATAAGGCAGGCGAATGTAGCTGGCTAGCTTCTGTGCTTGTTGCGGATCAGTACTGAGCAGGTCCAGGATATCTCCTTTGCTGTCGAACACAAATCCACTACTCGCTATCGCTGGGTTAGAATTAGTGAATAGGCACCAGCGTTTATGCCGGTAGGCGAGATAGACGAGATAGATCAATACGGGTGGATAGATTAGGTAAATAGGCCAGTATTCCCAGCGGGTAAGACGCTGCCATTTACCAAAGAGCCGCCTTCTGCCGCGCCAGCTGAATAAGGGAATGATCAGCTTGAGGAGGAGGAAAATAAAGCCAGTGACGCCTAACAGAATCAACCATGAATAACTTAAGTATTTCTCCAGCCAGCTGCTGACCACATCGCCCGCTAGGTAGGCTAGTCCGCAGAGCAGAGGCACCCAGATGAGGGCGGCGATAAAGAGGGTGATAGAAAATTTAGCGAAGCTCCAGCGGCTGGCACCTGCTCCGAGGTAGCTGACCACACGGGAACCCGGCATGAAGCGGGAGAGAAATATCCAGAGAATACCATAGCGATCAAAGAAGCGTTTACCACGCGCTATTTTCTCTGGGGTGACGCGTTTTCTGGCCCAGTTCCATTTGAGTGCACCGGAGGTCACTCCCCTGCCAAGCCAATAGATGCCGATGTCACCAATCCATATCCCGAGGATGCAGCCAGCGACTGCAAGTGGGAAAATAAGCTGGCCATTTGAGGCCAGCACGCCGCCTAAAATGCAAGCGAGGTCCTCAGAAATAAAGGTGCTGAGGGCGAGCAACAACACTTTCAGAATAGGATGATCCACGAGATTCACCCACTCAGCGGATTGTGCACTGATGGTGAGTATTACCAATGTCATATTTATGCCCAATATCTAGTATCTAGTAGCTAGTATCTACTGTTCTCCAACTGGAGGACACGCTGAGTTTCCTCAGGTGGGGGCAGCATTAGCTGCATCTCCTGATTGCTCGCCAACTGGCGAGCTAGATCCAAACAGTCAGGAAGAGACACCGACCTTTGGTAACATCCATTGAATGCCAACATAAACCAATAGTCCCACACCTAACCACAGTATTGTCCTGAACCTTGATGATTCTGGAGCCTTGGACGATTCCGCTGGTTTGGTCGCTGTTTCTTGATCGTTCATGTCCGTTAGAGCGAAATCAATCCCTACTTATTCCATCACAAATGAGTTTTTAAAACGGGATATCATCATCCTCGTCTTGGAAGGCTGGCATATTATTCGCTGGTGAGCCGCCTTGTGGTGGTGACTGCTGCTGTTGTGGTGCGGCCTGTTGTGGGGAATTCTGCATCGCTTGGTTCTGCTGTTGCTGGCCGCCACTGCTATTTCCGCCGCCGCCTGAAGGAGCACCAATAAATTGCATATTTTCACCAATGACTTTCATTTTTGAGCGTTGCTTACCAGTCTCCTTATCAGTCCAGCTGTCCGTTTGCAGTCTACCTTCGATAAATACAGGCTTCCCTTTACCAAGATATTGAGAAGCAAGCTCTGCTTGTCTACCCCAAAGAGTGACTTCTACAAAGGTGACTTCTTCTATTTTCTGCCCATCATCTCCCGTGCGTACACGATTACATGCCAGACTTAGGTCTGCTACTGCAGTGCCATTAGATATCGCTCTTAATTCGATATCGCGGGTGATGTTACCCATAATCATTACTTTGTTATAACTTGCCATAATGAAGAAACTATAAAGGGTTTACCAGCCTAGGCAATACGAAAATTCGTATTACTCATCTAGCTGATAAACCCTGTTTTTAAATTGCTCTTAAGATGGTATGAAAACCGTCTCTAAAACTAGTCTTGGCGACTGTAGTTGTGCATGTAGATAGCCTCGTTTAGATCAAGACTAGTCTTGATTTTGTTGATAACCTCTGGCTCTGCATTGAACATGTAGCTGACGTAGTGACCGCCTTCGATTTGGCGTGCATTGTATGCAAATGTCTTGCGTCCAAGGTTCTTTACCTCGTCAAGCTTAGCGCCTTCTGCTTCGATTAGTTGACCAACGGTGCTTACTAGCTCGTCGATTGATGTGTCTATGCCTTTTGTGTCGAGAACGACAAGACCTTCGTATTTTCTGCTCATATGATTGATTTCTATTGTTGATTATTTATTGACGTTGTGAATGTTAGCAGCTGCCTCTACGCCTTCAGTGAGGGCACAGTGGACTGCTTTTGTGGCGATATCAAGCGCGTTCTGCACTTCTGGTTTTTCATCTTGGGAAAATTTCCCCAAAACGTGACCCACCATCTCACCGGATCTCGGGGCTCCGATTCCTAGCTTGAGTCGTGGAAAGGCATCGCTTCCGAAGTGCTGTATGAGTGATTTCATTCCGTTGTGACCACCTGCTGAGCCTTTCATCCTAAATCGGAGAGTGCCTAGCGGGATGGAAACATCATCATAGATCACGAGAACTTCTTCTGGTTGCCATTTGTAGAATCTGAGTGCCGCTCCTGCTGCTCTTCCACTCTCATTCATAAATGTCTGAGGTTTCATGAGTAGCGCGAGCGGGTGTTTAGCGATGAGTGCTTGCCATTTGAGATGGTTAGCATACTGCGCTCCAGCTTCTGCAGCCATGCGGTCTAGTACATCAAACCCGACGTTATGCCTGGTTTGATCATATTTCCTACCTGGATTTCCCAGACCTATGACCAGTTTGATTGCCACGTTCACATGAGGAACACAAGTGCTCCTCCGTCGAGGTGAGTGTTAGTTATTCTGATTTTTCAGCTGCTTTTTCTGCTTCAGGGTCTGGAGCATCTTGCTCAGGTGCTGCTGCACCTTCAGCATCTTCAGAGATTGCTACACGTGTCTTAGCGACGAGTGCTACGAGAACTCTGCTATCAAGAACTGGAGTCACACCTTCTGGGAAGGCTATACCACCGATAGTGAGGTTTTCAGCTATTTCGAGAGACGCCACACTTGCATCAATCTGCAATGGTAGATTCTTTGGAAGTGACTTGATCTTAGTAGAGTGAACCAGCTGCTCTAGTTGACCTCCTGCTTTAACTCCTACTGGCTCTCCGAAGAGCTTGATAGGTAGCTTAGCTGTGAGGACAGTATTTTCCTTAACTGCGAGGAAGTCTGCGTGGAGAATTTCTCCAGTGATCGCATCAAACTGAATATCCTGAATGAAGACCTGCTGCGCACCGTGTCCTTCGACATCAAGATCAATGAGAACCTGTGATGAGGGCTTAGTGTTTAGATGGTCACGGAAAGTCTTGCTGTGGACTTTGATGTTTTTATTTTCGGTTGCTCCGTAGATTACTGAAGGAACGAATCCCTCGCGGCGCATAGCATTGAGCGCGCCTGATCCAGTGCGTTGACGTAGTGTAGCTTCGATTATTGTAGCCATGTTATTATTTTCTTTTGTGGTTAGACATCGCCGCAAGTTACTTTATGTGACGTTTCTAGATGCCCCGGAGAATCCTATGAAAAGATATGGCTGGTGGTAGAGAGAATAGCCTTTCCACAGGCCGGGAGGCATTGCGTAGTGGATATAGATGATATTGTCAAATAAAGAAAACACCCAAATAAAAATTGCTGTTAATTATTTTATTCGCCCAGCGCGTTTGCAATGACTTCAGTAATGAATTGTGCAGATGGCTCAGAAAGATGTAAGCCATCAGTATAAGTCATCTTGTCAGAAAATGGTGTTTTCATATCCAAGATCTCAACTTCATGCTTTGAAATCATTTCCTCAACTAATGATCCATATTTAAAAGGCTTATTGATTCCATCTGGAATAATCAAAAGCACTACTCGAATATCTTTCTCCTGAGCCTTTATGATTAGATTTTCCAATTCTGGACAAGGCTCATGATTTCCATTATTACCCTTAGCAATATAGCTATTTTGAGGTTTTATGTTTAAATAATCTATTGCTTCTAAAGAAGTGTTTAATTTACTGTCCTTAAAGCTTTTAGATTTAGAATAAATAATCGTAACTGGTCTGCTCTGAGCTCTAACAAGGGTAAAATACTTCGCTAACTTATGCGTACCGGACTGCATTCCTTCAGCAAGAACACGATCATTTTTATCTGTCTCCCTGTAGATTGTATTTAACTCTATTATTAGCACGTTAGGTATTTTACCAGAATCAATCAGTTCATTGGCTGAAAATATGGCATTACTTCCATCCAATCCAAGATTCAGGCTAACTCCCTCGTCTGTTAGTTCCTGAGCATCTAGTCTTGCAGTGAGAGAGGAGCCAGTTACTGCTATATTAATTTCGTTAGGTCCATACTCCATCGCTTGAAGACGCATTTGGTTTGCTACATAGTTAGACTCTGCAGTTTTGGGCTGAATTCCAGCTACTTTTAGCATCAGATAGTATGCACCGAGTAAGACCAGCGATATTAATATTACTTTAAAAGGCAGCTTCATTACTAAAATTGGAAATAGATAAATGCACCTGTTGTGCCTGAGTTTACTATAATAAGAAATAACATCACACTCAAAGCAATAGGCTCAATAATTGAGTGTATCATATTTCCGTTCACGAGTCTTTCATGATTAGCCTCCTTTAATAAAGCATAAAAATGATACAATATCACTGGTGAACCATAAAATAGCACAACAAATAAATGTTGAGGGGAGCCAAGGAGCCATGCACCCATCTGGAACGCCTCGAAAAAATCGATTGCCTTTGAGAAATCTGGCATGACAAATAATAACCACAAAATAGAGACTAGATGGAAAATCACTGTCATTTTAACTACACCCATCCACTTGGAATCCCAGAATGAAATCTTACTGGTATAATTAGAGCTATACCTTTCCAGAGCTAATAACAAACCGTGTGCTCCACCCCACACCATATAACTCCAAGCAGCCCCATGCCACAAACCACCTAATAGCATTACTACCATTAAGTTGATGTAGGTCCGAACTGCGCCTTTTCTATTTCCACCGAGTGGAAAATATAGGTATTCTCTGAGCCAAGATGAAAGTGAAATGTGCCAGCGTCGCCAAAACTCAGTGATCGATTTAGATAAATACGGGAAATTAAAGTTTACCGGCAACGTGTAGCCAAATAACGCGCCTAAACCAATAGCGATAAGTGAGTAGCCCGCGAAGTCAGCAAAGATCTGTAAAGAATAACCATAAAAGAGAACTAATAGATTTATTTTACTCATCCCCATTAAGTCAATCGAGTTGATGAGAACTGTTACTTCTTTAAGGTTGTCTGCAACATACATTTTCAAAAAATAACCTAAGATCAAATTTCGTATTACAATGTCCCATTTAATATTCCCAATATGCTTTACAGAGATCTGCTTAATAAAATCATGCGCTTTGACAATAGGTCCCGCGATCAACTGCGGGAAGAACGCAATATAAAATGACACGTTTAAAAATGAAGTCCAATTTTTTCCTGAATGAAAATCATTTTCCAGTTTCTCCATGCCGCCAACCACCTTCCCCTGCCTACGAAGATCCACAACTAGACTGATCGCTTGAAAAGTGTAAAATGAAATTCCAATCGGTAAAGGAATATTCTGGATCCCTTCTATGAGCTGATCAGTAAAAGCACCAGTTGGTAGTAAAGTAGAGCAAATAAGCTTTCCATATTTGAAGAATGCTAAGACTAGTAAATTAAATAAAATAACTGAAAACGCCCATCTTTTACCGATCTGACCACTAGATGCTAAAACTATACCTTTACTGGCAAAAAAGTTTACAGTTATTGATGTAAGTAATAGAAACACTAAAACTGGCGTTTCATAGGCATAGAAAACTAAACTCGCGACCAGCAACATTCCTACTTGGGCATTAGAGCCTTGCCGAAGCTTCGGCAATATATAATAGCTGAGAAAAGTCAGCAACAACAAGCCCATGAATATCCAACTATTAAATAGCATAATCTAAATGTCAAATAAAGAAGTGACACTTTCTCCATGATGGATGCGGCGAATGGCTTCGCCGAAGAGTGGTGCGACAGAGAGAGCGGTGACTTTTTCACCATACGCCATCGGCACAGAATTAGTCGTGATCAGGCTTTCGATATCTGATTCGAGGATCCGCTTGCGGGCGTGCTCCTCTATCACAGCGTGTGAAACTCCTGCGAAAATACGCTTGGCTCCATTGGCTTTGAGAATTTTAGCGGCGGCACAAAGCGTGCCTCCAGTTTCTGTCATGTCATCGATGAGGAATGCATCCTTACCTTTCACATCTCCGATCACATTCATCGCCTCTACTTTCGTGGCACTCACTCTGTGTTTGGCAACGATGGCTAAATTAGCACCGAATGCATCTGAGTAAGCGCGCGCATTTTTCACTCCACCCACATCCGGAGAGACTACGACTAGGTTGTCGCCATCCACTTTGCACTCATCTCTGAGGTGCTTAATAAATACGGGCCGTGCGTAGAGGTGATCTACTGGAATATCAAAGAATCCTTGAATCTGTGCGGCATGGAGATCCATCGTAACCACACGGTTTACCCCTGCTGCGGTAATGAGATTCGCCACTAATTTTGCGGTGATCGGGACACGTGGTTTATCTTTTCTGTCCTGACGAGCGTAGCCGTAGAATGGCATCACAGCAGTAATTCTACCCGCACTCGCACGCTTAGCGGCATCCACCATGATCAGCATTTCCATGATATTATGATTAGTCGCTGGGCAAGTAGGCTGGACGATGAAGACATCCTCACCACGGACATTTTCATGAATTTGGCAATACGTTTCACCATCCGGAAAGCAGTCCACGGTAACGTTAGCAAGTTTGGTATCTAGGTGTGATGCTATATCCTTAGCGAGTTGTTGGTGGGCTGTGCCGGAAATGATTTTCATGGATGATCTTGTGAGTGGTCTTCGTCGGCAGTGTGGCATTTTCACCAGCTCTGACAACAATAAAGCCGTCAGAAATGACGGCTTTTGTATTTTTATTCAGCGAAACCTTCGGTTTGGTAGCGAGGAGCAGGAAGCGAGAAGCTCACTGAAACCATTAGTGGTATTTTTATCGTGCTTCTCGCTTCTTGCTCCCAAGGCGAAGCCTCAAGTCACTTAGCACCTGAACCAAATAAGACTGCAGGAATAGTTTTGAGGAGGATTTTTATATCATACCACAATGACCAATTATCGATGTATTCGAGATCTAATTCAATCCAATCATCGAAATTAGTGATCGAGTTTCTCCCGCTGACCTGCCAGGTACAAGTAATACCTGGCTTAACACTCATTCTACGTCGATAAGTAGATTTACTGAACTCTTCTACTTCATAAACCGGTAGTGGACGCGGACCGACTAGGCTCATGTCGCCGAGGAGGACATTAATCAGTTGAGGAAGTTCATCAATGGATAATTTTCTCAGTAGTCTGGCAAATTTAAACACCCGAGGATCATCGTCTAGCTTAAATACGGGGCCATCCATCTCATTTCCCTGCTGAGCTTTCACTTCAGCTAACTTTGCCTCAGCGCCCATAACCATCGTCCTGAATTTCCACATCACAAATGATTTACCATACTTACCAGCCCTATCTTGTTTAAAAAACACAGGTCCAGGACTCGCAATTTTTATCCCTATGTATGCGATAATCCAGAACGGGAAAGACAGAATAATCATCACCAGAGCACCAACTCTATCCATCAGAGATTTTCCGAGTAAATACCAAGACAGCTCCGGCGTGGATTTCAAAACTAGCATCGGATTCCCGCCTAAAGTATCAAACACTGGTCTCGATATTTGCGATCTGATGAAACTCGCAGATATCCAGACCTCCACACCCTGAGCTTCACAAATTTCAACCGCCTCTGACAATTGGACGACAAGGGCATATTGAGCAGCAAAGATGGCCCGCTGGATGGATTCATCTTTTAGCAATACTTCTAGTTCATCACCAGTCCCATTTTTAAGATCAAACTCTCCTCTTACTTCCCAGTAGTCTGAAACAGAACTAGGAATGGACGCTACAAATGCAGCGGTGTCTTTTCCTGTACCCACGATGATCACCCGCTCTTTTTTACTTCCCTCTTTGACTCTCTTTCTAAGGTAAAATCTAGATACAATAAGCCTCACACTTATCGCTACAAAGACCAAGGCTAAACCAATGACCGTGATCCATCTGCTTCCATATGGCATCTTAAACACAATAAAGGCAATACCAAGAACCGCACCAATGAGAACGAATGTTTGCAATAGCCTTATTACACCCTGTGAGATTTTTTTACGCAAAAGGTTTTTATAAAAACCAAACATCTCCAGTAATAAAGGAACGGTTGGAACCAGCAGATAAACCATCCACAAGACCGACTCTAGGCCATACCCATCGGCATTTGCATCCTTAAATACCCCCCGGAACCAAGAGGCAACTACAAATGATAAGTACACTATGGCAGCGTCAATCAATTGAAAAACCTGCAGTGAAAATTGTTCTTTACGTCCTGATCCTAACATTATTTATTTTGCGGGAGTTATTTTAGCTGATTTCAAAAATTGAATTTTTTCCTTAATGAGCAGTTTTTCTTGTTCTACCTGCTTCTGCTCGGTTAAGGAGTCCTTTTTCATGTTATTATAACAACCTAAAGCTCTTTCATACCATTTGAAAGCTAATTCTGGCTGGCGATTTTTAAACATCTTATCTGCGTATTGAGACATGACTAAGCCATAGGGCTGGAGTAGCTCTAACTGCTTCAGTCTTCGAAAATTTCTCCTATAGACATCAGCAAAAAATTCATCCATCTCTAAATTTAAATTTTCAACGTTATTAACTATCAGGAATTTAGCTCTCTCGGCAGCAATCAACGTCAATATCTTCATATGATCGGGCTTAGACTTCACATGGTTATTTAAAATAGTGTTGAAAGCATCGTCGTAGACAATTTCAGCTTTCGCTTTATTCCCTTGGATGTTTAGTTCTTTAGCCCACATTGCAAGACTGATAGACTTTTTTTCATAAGGCAGGAAAAATCTCTGCCTATACTTTGTCTTTTCAGCTAAGTGATCAAACCATTCGCTAGCAGCTTCGTATTCACCGAGTTCATGCAGGCACTGACCTTTATTTCCAATTGATACAGAATAATCAGGGTGCCTGGCTAGCGAAGAGTTGCTAAATTCCAGCGCCCTTCGAACCATTGCTCTCTTTTCGTCGATGTTTTCTTCTCTACTCGCTTTTTCCAACAGCAAACCAGATAACCTTGAGTTTCGCAGATGACTAGGAGCTACCTTTACTACCTTTTCTAGAGCTTCCAGCCAGCCATCATCGAGGTGCTCTGCTACCTCCCAGTTAGAGTTATCTACATAGATACCATGTTTACTAAATACTTGCAGCGCTTTCACTTCCTTAAATGATACCAGAAAAGTGAGTATCGCCATACTACCTAAAACACCCTTATTCACCAACCTACCAGCTACCATCTCGCTGGTTCTCATTGGTTTAACCAACCAAGATAAAGCCAACCCAAAAACCATCACATTTGGTAAACAATGTGCAGGGAACGACACCATCGCATTCATACAAAAACCAATGATTATCGCAAATCCTCCCCATTGAAATGCCTTTTTACTACTATAAGTATCACCAACGTCATTCATCGAAAGATAAAGTCGTCTAGAAAAAATAGCCAGTGCAATAGCTAAACATGCAATCAGTAATAAAAATCCTACTAGACCATAATCAGTCAGTGATTGTAAAAATTCATTATGCACCCACACATGATCCGTCTCTGGTGAATAATAATCACCCCAATTTTCATAACTCTTATAAGAGTAGCTCATGCTACCACTTCCGAGTAGAGGCGCATCCGGTATCTGATCAATCGCCATTCCAAAATACTTTTTCCGTCCTTCAAACTCCGCTGAATTTGAAATGTCAGTTCCTCTGCTATCGAGCAACTTCGACCCACCAAACCATAAAATAACACAAGCAACAATAGCTGCCATCAGTATTCCTAGTACTACAGGGCGCTTAAATCTGCTTAGGTTCAAGGTAAATATCTTCCCTCCGATGATCATTAACATCCCACACACAAGTCCTAGATAGGCTCCTCTGGCTGAACATAACGAAAGCGCTGTAAACATCCCCAGAACGATCAATAGTGAAAGCACTCTCAGAGTTTTAGACATCTTCCCCCAGATTACAAAACAAGTAAGCAATAGGCTCACCATCATCATCATATTACCACAAAAATTACGATGGTTATACATACCAGACTGATGATCACCCGATGCAAATGGCAAGATACTATCCCGAAATTGATTCACGCTTGGAACAAAATTTAATGCATTCAACACTCCTATTATGATGACGCTTATAAGCAATACATACTGCGAGCTCTTCTTCACTAAAACGTAAGTATTGAGATGAAATACGCCATTTAAGGATAAGATAAGGAACAAATCACTTATCCCTAAGTCTTTAGCGGGAGAGAGCCAGGCGCGGATGACAAAATACAGTAAGCTAAAAAGCCAAAGAACAAAAACATAATCTAATCTGACTGACTTTTTCTCGAACAGAGCTGAAACTAGGCAAGCCAAGCCTATCAGCAGACAAGGGATGGATTGTAACAACGTCGATGTCGTCACAGCGAAGACCCCTGCGAATACGATGGCAATAGCCAGCAGGATCGTTATTAAGGTCTGACTAAAATTATTTGTCTTGTTCATCTATGATTATAGATAGTCTGGCCAATGATCTCAATTGAGATTTTTCATTGTGGTATGTCATGAACCTTAATGACAATTCACTAATACGATCACTAATATTAAAATAAACCGCGCCCTGATTAATTAGTATTTAAGCAGCACAGGCATTGCCCTGAGCTGAAACTCTTTTACAGCAGATTTAGTTTGCGCTAAATTTAAATTATTAAAATAACGCTTTCTATTAGTATCATCCTGAGCATTTTCCGTGACATCCATCGAGATGGTAATGTATGCCCATTGCTGATCAGCTCCTTTGAGCAATCTCATTTGAATATCCTCCCAAGTCCTTTCATAATGACCAGCAACTATTTCTTCAGAGCCCACAAAGGTGTAATATTGCACTCTTCGATCGACAATAATCTCCCCTTTTAAATTCTTATGTGGGACATGCTCATTCTTTTGTCTGGGTCGAAAACAGACAATTTCTTTGAATGGGATAGTCATCCCCTCAGTGGTGATCGATACATGCTTTTCACTCTCAAAATTCCATCCCTGGGCCTTTAAACATACTTCTGGTCGGTGAATACTGTTGTTAATATCCTTACCAGAGAAAACAACAGAAATATCGATAAAGGAGTCGGCATTCACAGATTCATCGAAATACCTAGTTCTTGAGAATGTGGTATCTTTCGCTAAAATCTTTCGCTCTTCTGTAGAAATTTTTAATTTTACTCCCTGACGACCTACCAATTTATCAGGCAATTCTGCTATCAATTGAGACTCTTTGAATACTCCTGAGTCAGGAATAAGCCAGACCAATGATAGGCCTACTAACACCATAATCGACATAATCCATACCCTTTTCGTTAATGTTTTATCCATACTATTGCCTGATTGTTTATTGTTTGATTGTTTTTTTGAGCTTCACTTTCTTTGGGTTTAGTAGTTTATCTACCAAAAATAAGCCTGACAGCGCCACGGGGAAGAAAATGAGTAATCCAGCCCAGTCATGATAGGTGTCTCTAGCGAATTCAACAAATCCCATCTCTGCAATGACCAGAATCGTAAATATTCTGAAAAAGTTTCCGAGTAACGCTAGTGGTAATGCCATAGCAAAGATTACTACTTTTTTCCAAAACTTATCTTGGGTGTAATAAGCATAGATCGCCGCTATCATCACCAAGGCCATCAGCGACTTGATTCCACTGCAGCCTTCTGCAATATCGAATCCAGGCCATGCATCCACTGCCGATTTAATATTATTGCCACTTAGCGTAAGCTCCATGCCACAAAATAGCCCTGCATGATAGCACCACCCTGTAATGATTACCTGTAAGCCATTGGTTACCTGATTTAGACCCGGTACAGGCATCGCAAAATACCAGAAGAAGGACGCAAACAAAAAGTGCTTTCCTTTCTTCCAACCCAATACATAGATGATCCCACCAGATATCATAAATGGTAATCCAATCAAAGCGACCCGTGGCTGAATGGTTCTTGCAGAAATAAGATACAATAATATTCCAAACCAAAAGATGAGTATTCCTATACTGCCCTTAGACGCTTCTTCATTACTGGCATGCTTTATTCCACTAATAACAAAGATGATAAATGCGACAGGCACGATGTATCCATGCTCAAGATTATTTCTAGCATTCCAGGAATCTGCCATCCACCAAAATACTTCGCTCGCCCTATTATTTAAAACCGAATAAGTAGCGTGGATAAAAAAGTAGTAGATTACCGTCAGTGCAATAATGCTCAATGGAATAACCCATCTATTCTTTTGAATGTATTCTTTCATAGTTGCTCTACAGTTAATTTGTTATACGATTCAATGCTAAGCAAAAGCGGTCTACTCTAGCAAGCTGATTTCTTCGATCAATCTTCGAGTCGCATTTGAATCCTTATAGGTATGGCATAAATTTATCATTTCACGTCTTTTTTCCGCTTCCAGATCACCATCTGAAAAGAATTTTTCAAGTGCTTCAATAAGCCCATCAGAATCCCTAACAGCAGGACCAACAAAATAATTCTCAACTGGTTCAACTGAAAATCCTCTTGATTTTTTATAAACTTCAAGATCAGAAAAAGCATGGATCACTGGTCGGTCGAGCAGAAGGTAGTCAATTACAACACTGGAAATGTCGCTGATCAATAGATCCGTCGCTCCTAGAAACTCGTATAGAGAAAGCTTATGTTGACTGAACCATGAATGATCCACAAATTTCAAATGGCTCCATATTTTCGATTGAGTAAACTCTGCCATCGGATGTGGTTTCACTACTAACACGGCATTCATTGTTTCTAAGTAAGCGTTCAATGCTTCTGGATCGATATCAGGCATTGCGAATAGATTCCCATAGTCAATACCATCACTACGGATATCACCACATACGCTTTTTCGGTAAGTAGGCAACCAAGCAAATAAATGCTTATCTTCACCTAGCCCAATTTTTGATAGCACATCGCTACGATCACTGAAGAGACGGTCATTTCGTGGCAATCCTATGTCGACTACCTTCCCTCCAGAGCGCATGGATTCTTCTACCACCTTCATCCAAAACTCTGAAGTGGCGAGCGTATGACTACAGCGTATACCCTCTTCACCTTCCAACATCCAACCTATACGTTTAATCGGCATACCATGCCAGATATTTACTGAGACAACATCCTTTGGGAACTCTCGCGCAAAGCACGGATGCGTAAAGAACACATATCTAGCCGTGCAAAACCAAAATAGACCAGCAGGAGAAGTCTTCTTTATTCTTATGGTCTTCTTACCTAAATCAAAAGGACTCTTGGCGTTCGGATCTGTCATCAATAGAACGACTTTATCAACCCGAGTTTTCTGTAGTGCCTGTTCGACGGCTACCACGCTGTCCTCGTAATCGGGCCAACCCCATATTACTGCATGGTTTCTCCTCGGCGAAAGCCGATGGACGAAGTGAAATAGTTTTCGTAATATCTTAATCAAAGTTATTATTGGAATGGAAATTGCTTAAAGCTGACAAATCAATATTGAGTCTATCTTAATACCTATTTTTCTGTCACTTTAAACGTCATTATTTTAGTAGGGATCGAATGTAAATTACCACAGTTGATCTCTGACCTTAGATTTACTCGAAATATTCAACGTTAGAGAAATCGTCTATTCGGAGGTTGGCTTTGATCTGCGTGGTGCTGATTCCAAAAGTTCTAGTTAGATACACCACGTCGCAGTTTTCTTTGAGATGGTCGAACTTACCCTCCCAGTCATCTCCCATCACAAATACATCTATTTCGTGCTTGATAACATCCTGCTCTTTCTGCTCCCATATATTTTCAGGTATAACCAGATCCACATAACGTATTGCTTCCAATACAAGTTTGCGCTCTTCATATGAGTAGAAAGACCGTTTATTTTTAACCACATTAAATTCGTCCGTCGATAAGCCAACAATTAGAAAATCACCCATTTCCTTGGCTCGCTTGAGCAGGTTAATATGACCTCGATGGAGTAAGTCGAAGGTGCCGTATGTTAAGATTTTTTTCATGGATTCACAGACTGTAACTGTTGAGATTCTAGACTCAGGATAATTAAGGCAAACTCTGGCAACCCACAACACCGCCGTGTTGTATTTTATAGTTTTTAATTTGTTTGCGCTATGCGGTTTTGGATTGATACACCCTCTGGGCTGAGAAGCATTACAGCACCTGACTTCGTTGCTCTTCAGTCACGGATATACATCCACTCCTTCATTACGTCTTGTCAGGCACTATAATACTTCTCAGCGGCGACAATGCTGGTTGCCGGAGGTTACCTTACAATTATTAGTTGATCTAATTTAAAATATCCGATTATTTCTTAGTGCAGGTGATTCTATCGTTTCTTCAAGACATAGATCATTTGTCTTGCGAAGAGCGAGGGGAAAATTCGCCATAAACCAAAGAATCCATTCTGCCCTGTGTATTCAGTTACTTTGAAACCATAGTGGCTTGCCCATTGGTGAAAGTCACGGACAGTCCAAAAGCGCAGGTGCTCTTTAATATGATAAACGATAGCTGTATTCGGCATTTTCCCACCTAGTGCTAGACGTAGACGGTTCACTATGAATCCCAAATTGGGGATAGTAATATAAAATGTCTCAGCACTCGTATTGCTAAACTCTTTCATTAAAAGCTCCGGCTCTGAAAGATGTTCAATCAATTCCATAGCAACAATCACATCGACATTACGAAAGTTTTTTAAATCCGGATTATTAAGGTCACCAACAACTTCACCACATAGACCCTTTTCTCTAAGTTTCTGAATCGCAGCATCAGAACCGTCAATCCCCTGAACCTCCAGCTCAGGTCGTTGACTCTTCAGGTAATCAAGAAATGCACCATCGCCACAGCCTATATCAAGCACACTTGCCCCCTCAGGAATATGCTGTTCAACCCAGACAAACCGATACTTCGGCTCTTGCTTACCTCTTTTTTCCCAATAATCATCGTAGCTAGAAAAATCTCTAAGTGGAATTGGATCAAGAAATATTTCTCTAAAAATTTGATTTAGTTTTTTAATCATATAGCTAAAAATTCATGGCTAATTTAATAAATAAGCAATTTTTCTAGATTTTTAATTATCAAAAATCACATCGAATGCTGGAGCCAGCGTTTTTGCACCCTCCTTGCTCAAATGATGAGTGTCAAAATAAAGTGCAACATCACCGCGGTGAAGTGGATAACGCTTACCATCCTCATCTAGCAACAAATCTGAAACATCAATCAAACTCGCTCCAGCCATTTCTAAAGAGGGCCAAAGTCTGGTTCTAGGAATTTTTGACGGAGGTATCAGCGCCAGTAACGATCCACAGAGAAGCTCCCAAGCGCGACTAGGTAAGAAATAAAAAGCCATTGATTGAGATCTAGAGAGTAATAACATTCCTAGAATAAAGCTTAAAACTAGTCCGAAACCTAGAATCCCAAGTAGAGCTTTTCGAGAGCAAGTGCGTCTAAATTTGAACATCACAATTAGCAATATAGGAACTAATATATAAAACTGTTCCTCTACTGCGAGCGATCAAGTATGTAGCAGCGGTTGTTCATCTGCAGCTCAAGTAAAGTAATTAGTGCTCTTCCAAAAAAAGATATTCGCTGAAAATAATGCCTGAGCCACAGCTGAAACAGCAAGTGAAGAATAATCGAAAGGCGGCAGTAAAACCCAGCCAGCTAATAGTGTCGCAAAAACAACTACTACAGATGCAGGCAGAATACGTCTTGCCCTAAGCTCCAAGAAGTTCAAGATAGTGAATTTACCTGCTTCTAAATCTTTAATTATTAGAGATGTAATGAGATAGCCAGAAATCACAAAAAAGACATCGACCCCTACATAGCCTCCCGGAAAACTAAGTCCTGCATGATAAAATACTACTATTAATACAGCTAATGCTCATAACCCATCTATTTAGGGACGATACTTAAAACTTTTGATGATGCTCATATTTTAATACTCAGAGATTGAGACCGAATTTTCGATACGCAGTAAAAATATTGTCGCACCATACTTCTTCATTGTATTTACTAATGAGCTTCTTGTGTCCATTTTTTCCAAGACTAACGATATTTTCACTTGCATCTAAAGCTAATTGAAGGCCTTCCGCAAAATCTGTAGGATTTGGCTCAGCCAACCAACCGTCTTTTCGATGAGAAATCATTTCTGGAAAACTACCATGATTTGTCGCTAGGACGGGACGTTTATGTTTCCAAGATTCTAGAATAACCATTCCGAATGGCTCTAACCAAGTCGAAGGAGCCACAAAAAACGTGGCGTTTTCCCAAAGTTTTCTATGGCGCTCCTTGGGAACAAATCCTTCAAAAACGACATTATCTAAATTCCATAGTGAGGCAAAATCGCGTAATTTTGAAAGTTCAGGGCCATCGCCAACAATGCGTAAAATTCGTCCCTTTGAATTTACCTTGGCCCAAGCTTCGAGAAGTAATTTAATACCTTTCTCTTCGGTGATTCTGCTTATACAGAGCACATCTCCGTCAATTTTGGGCTCTGTAATAATGAGATTCTCGGCATCAAGGAAGTGATGCACAACCTCTATTTTATCAGCTGGGATACCCATCGCTAAATGCTCGAGTTTTTGGGATTCACTTAAAGCAATGAAACCTTTTATAGAGTTCACAGAACCACTTTTCCAAAGACGCCGTAGTGCGGCAGCCATAGATAAGGAAGCAATACGGCTTCCTCGCCAACAACCGTGTTTTATTCCTGGGATTAAATTTTCAGCAGAACAATCATGGCAAACTTTACCATCTCGGTAAAAGGTCGCATTCACACAGCTAAATCGATAGTTATGAAGATATTGTACAATAGGAATTTCTAATTCTGCGGCGAGCTCATAGACAGCAACAGATATTGCCGGGAAAACATTATGAATCTGCCAAAAATCAAAGTTTTCTTTCTTTTGAAGGGCTCTCAGATCATCCAAGACACGACGGTTTTTCTGCATCAAAAAAGGCATCCTCAACTTACCTAAAGGATGCTCTAAATCCTTAGCTGTAGAACCAAAGTATGTATGCAGATCCGACTTCTTACGAATACTGTCAGCTATTCTGCTGACACTTCCTTCTTCACCACCTAATTGAAGATATTTGTTGAATATTTGGAGTATATTCAAAATTTTATATATGTTTCTTGTTCACAGGTTTTAACTTTTTGAAGAATAATCTTATCACAGTACATCGAACTACTTACTAAGTTTGCTAATACCTTAAATGTAATTATGAGTTGAGCTTCAAGACGTGAAAAGTTATCTGATCTTTCCGTGAATCAGAATACGTTTTATAATTCGTCTCACTTGAAAAATACGACGCATCACTTTAAGAATAGTTGTATTTTTGAACAATGAAGGTAAACCCATTTTATCTATGTAGAGGCGCCTACATCTGTAACTTTCATCAATCATACGTTGCCAATGTTTCACCGTCGTACTTTCATCATACCACCGAAATTTTGCAAGAGATTCAGGGATATAGAAAAATTTATATCCCATGGTAATTAATCGAAGGTAATATTCCCTATCCATACAGTTTTTGTAACTTACATCCAGAAGCTCTCCATCATCGATGATTTTCCTCTTATAAAAGCAGGTAGTCGATGGAATCACACAGCCGGCAAACAACAGGTCCCATTGATCTACAGTAGTATCATATTTACGGCGGATTAGCGTTTTATCCTCCTGAATAAAAACACAGTCTCCATGCACCACATCAGCATTAGGATTTTCCGTGATAAAATCTGCAACTTTTTTTAAAGCACCCGGCAGTAAAAAATCATCACAGTTCAGCCACATCATCCAGTTCCCCGTCGCTTGGAGAAATCCTTTGTTGATACCATCGCTCATACCCTCATCTGGCTCCGAGTTCCATTTAAGATGTGGATAATTTGCCAAAATTTCTAACGTCTCATCAGTAGATCCAGCATCTGCTATGATATGTTCGAATTCTACATCAGTCTGTGATAATACACTCTCAATACAGCCAGTAATAAAACGTCCTTGATTATAACTCGGAGTGATGATCGAAAATTTCATTATTTTTATTAAGATTACAATGGTAATGCTACTACTTTTTACTAGCAATAATTAAATAGCTACCGTAAACCGAAAGCCAAGGCATCCATTCTCCAAAATGTCTCGTGGCTCTTCCAGAGCCAACGATTTTTATATTAGAGAATCCATGCATCTTTAACCTATGCTTCAGAGTTTCTGGAAAATGCTGAGTTAGGTGAGCAACCCCATAGACTGTTCTTTTTCGTTTCCTCATTTTGAGCGAATATGGATTAGGCGTAGTCATTAAAAGCATACCTCCGATAGTTAAGATTCTTTGAAACTCGCACAAGGTAGAGTCAACATCTGCTGGATATAAGTGTTCAAGGAATTCGCCAGCAATAATTGCATCGCAATATTGATCATCTATTGGGATCTGAGATGTTAAACCACAAATGCCGCTATGATAACTGGGAGGTAATTTATCTAGGCGTTCTTTTATACAATCTAACCCCATCAATTTTATATTGGGTAATATCGTTTTAAGTTCAGATCCTCCTAATCCTTCAGCACAACCTACATCTAAAACGCAGCTGACTTCTCGAGGAAGATGCCGCGCAAATAGGCGATAACGCTCTAGTGAAAAGGTATCTTTAAGAGCAATTTTTTGCGCACTATTCTCTGCCGCATATTTTTCTAGTTTCTTACTTATAGTATTGTGGTTTTATTTTTACTAGCTAATTATTTTATATAATGTGAACTATGTATTTTGGCTTATTGGATATAGCATGGAAATGATGGTAAGGAATTATAAACTAATTAAATCTTAATCCCTAAAAATGACACATTAATTAATATAAAAAATAATGTATTCTAGTTAGCTTCTCTAAGTCATCCGTGACTTATAAAAAGATAATGGTACAATTATTAGATCCACCACTAATTACGAGTTAATAGTACTTCGTGGTTTTCTGCTTTAGTTACAATATCAAACTGCATTGGAGCGCTACAGTTTTGAAGGGTTAATTTCGTAAGCTCTAGATAATGTCTTTTCGTAGCAAGCTGTGCTAAAATGCTTGAGTATCTCTTTGCGAGATACTTCAGCCATTACCGGGAGTTCATCACGATTCTATGAACACCATTTAATTGCGTCTGCCAGTCCCTCTATTAAATCACTTACATTATTCACTGCAACTGCCTTACCACCTGCAAGCTTTACTATTTCTCCTTGTGCGCCAGTATCAGCTACAACTGGATAACAGTTTGCAAGATAGGCTTCTAATAAGGTGACAGGCGTGCTCTACCGAAAGCTCGGAAGAAAATAAACTTCTGAGTCTTGTAGTGCTTCAATGTAAGCTTTGCCAGAAAATCCTGGATGGAACGTGACGTTATCATTCAAGTCAAGTTTTCGCGTTAAGGCTTTAAGTGACGATATTTCAGGACCAACACCTGCGATTGTGTAATGAAAACTAATTCCTTGGAACTTCACTTTTGCAAGCGCTTTTAATGCCAGGCTCACCCCTTTTCTTCCTTCGATATTCCCACCTGCAAAAAGTCTCAGAGGTTCTCTTGCCAGTTCACGGTTTTTGTCTGGCTTGAATTGCTCAGCTTTCTCGCTAGAAATAGATACTATTGGCAGCCAGAAGAGCGGACGATCGTTTCGAAAAGGCTTTAAAAAATCGAGGGTTTCTCGATTCGCTGCTAGTATAACGGACGTTCCATTCATACATTGCTTAAATGTACTTGATCTTGAAGCTATAAATGTCTGGATATCTCGGACGCATTCAAATACTCGGGCTGCTGGACTTAGCATACTACGGAACGGTTTGGGTATATATCCCGCACCCCCAATTGGTCCCCATATAAATGGTATAGGTAATCTCCACAGTGGTGATGGAAGCCGCCAAGCTGCGATAGTCACTTGATGGCAAAGGTCAAAATTTTGTTCTTCGTGCCATTCTTGGGCCGCAGAAAGTACGAGTCGATTAAATGACGTATACCAAAGCCAACTCTGAATACGTGCTATAAAACGATTCTCTAAATATTTGGTAGGCTTGCGGATAAATTTAACCTCTACATTAGCAGGAATAATTTCTTCTGAACGTGCTTTTTCCCAGCTGACCTTATGGTTAGCGTCCGCTAATACGTAAACCTTGTGATCGCGAGCAATACGGCAAACAGCAGTCCAACCTACTCCAGGCTCTGAACCTAAATAAGGGTTACAGGCATATGCTGAAACTAGAATTTTTTTCAAGTAATAGATTTTGTTGTTGTTTTATAAAAAGCTTTCATAAATGGTATTCTTCTTGGGAAAACATTCGGAGAATTTTTGCAGTATTGCCTCCAGCGAGGGAATTGGAAGGAACGGTCTTAGTGACAACTGATCCCGCAGCGATCACGGAGCCATCACCTATTTCTACTCCTTTGAGGATGATTGATTGAGCTCCGATAAAAACGTGCTGTCCAATAGCGATAGGTTTTATAGAAATAGCATTCGGAGATCCAAGCGGGATTTCGTGCATGTCGGAATCACAGATCAGGCAACCAGCTCCAATCAAAGTTTTAGAACCTATTGCGATAGATTTCATAGCGACAATTCTAGTTCCAGAGACACCCATCCCTTTTCCAAGTCTAAGCTTCGCACCTGCGGCGACGAAAAGAGTCATACTACCAGCGATGACATGAGCATTGGCCCTAGGAACTGCGTTAATCTGCACTTCATCTTCAATAATAAGCTGTCCGTCCTTGTGGACTTTAACATAAGGAAAGCCGTTACATTTCACGTTCTTACCGACTTCTGCTCCGCGAAAACGAAGATAAGTGCGTGTAATGAACCAATAAAAATTAAAGGGGCTGTTCTAGCTAAGCAATAATAATCATGCTTAACTAGAGCTTGCTGATACAAATATTACTTATTTGGCTCTGAGTGTATTTGTTCTCTATGTTTAGAGTATTACAATGTATTTTTGAAGCGTTTTACAGGGAAGGTACTACTGTATGACTAGATAAAACTTGCAGACATATCAAAGTTGAGACTAGTGTTTATAGATAGTAATGATCTCACTATACAGCCTGAAGAACTTATCCACGGTGTTCGCTGGATGAAGTTCTTCTTTAATGGCTTTGCGATTATAATTTCCCATCTGAACAGTCAATTCTTTGGAACGACAGACCTGCTTCATAGAATCAACTAATGCTTCAGTGTCACCAGACTCTATTACAAAGCCATTTTTCCCACACTCGATATAGCACTTCGCTCCTGCTTGCTGGGTTGTAATAACGGGGCAACCAACAACTCTTGCCTCTTTAACAGCTGTTGGTCCCGTATCTGCGTAAGTTGGCATAATAAACGCCCAGCATGAGGCTAGCTCTGCACGAACCTGCTCGTTACTTAACATGCCTAACCAACGCACTCCCGTTGGGCTATTTTCCATAAGCTCTTGTTTAAGCTCCCCTTCACCTGCAATACGCAACTCTACATCAGCAGATTTCATTTTGCTAAACGCGTCTATCATATCTCTCACGCCTTTGCGTTGGCAAATGGATCCAGCGTAAAAAAGAGTCGGCTTCTGAGACGGATTCCATACTGTATCGTGGAAACGAGTATGCACTCCATAATCTATGATAGTAGTTTTCAACTTTGGATTGAGACTCAGTAATTGCTCTTCCGCCATCGGTGTCTCCGCAGTGCCGAACCGAAAACATTTGACACTTGGTATTTCAAAGGAGGTTTGCAGACGGAACAGAAACGAACCACCCAGCTTGGCAAGATAATCATTTAGGCAACCTTGGAGTGTGAATAATTTCGGTTTGTTGATTCCCGCTGTAGCCAGGGTGTAGACATCTTCTGAACCCCAAGAGTGAATGATGTCTGGATCAATTTGATTCACAACCTTTTTAATTTGTCTAATTTCGCTATAGTAACGAGTCAGCATCGAGATTAGCTTTTTCCAACGTGGTAATACATGAATGGTTTGATTTGAGTAATCAAATGATGTATATTTTTGGGCCGATTTTGAAAGAACCAACCAATGAACATCTATTTTAGAGTCCTTGCCAAAGAACGGAAACAAAGATTCCAGCCATGTGGAGTTGCCGCTTCCCTCTGAAAATCGCGATAATCCATCAAACTTACATAGTGGTAAGTCTCCCATTATCAAGACGCGTAGACGCTTGTCTGTCTCGGTGGATTCTTTCATCATATTAATCTATTAATACTAACTACTTACGCTAGCTGAATCATCTAAAACACATTCGAGGTATTTCCAAGATTCTAAGACATGTCCTTTCAAGTTAGCAAGGTCTTCCTCAAGGTTGCGGTCCATTTCAAGAATATCAGGAATATTTTCTGCTGAATCAACGTACCTGGATTGGAGTCCTGCTATCTTAATAGGAGTCTCAAGTTTTGCTGCAATTCTCGGATTAGAGAGAATTGCAAACCGTTTACCAAGCCGTGTGGCATATAGAGCACCATGAAATGTGCCTGTGAAAACACAATTTGCATTTCTTACATGTCTCACCCAATCGAGTGGTGAAATGCCCGAGAGAAACTGATCAGCCCATGGATGTGGATATCCTGAAGCAATAATCTTGAGCTTTTTTGAGCGAGCATAGCTGACAACAGAACGCGCACTCTTATCATCAACAGTATGAGCATAAACTACAATATAGTCCTGTTCTGTTTGTCTATCGTACGAGCTTTGTAACCCCCGTGCCATTTCTGTTCTCAGCGGTAGCCAGCTAGGATCCATTACGATAGGAGAATCCGCTGCGATGGCGGACTTTACTAGTTTCTGGGTGGTAATATCTCTCACAGAGATATGATCAAAGCCTGCTAAGCCGCTTTTTACCCAATCAGGTATCGGCTGAGAAAGATCTGCAGTACCACAACTTGGAGCATATGATGCAAGTGTTCCGCTAAATTTCTCACGAAAGTTGCCGAAATAAGTCGGGTCATGACCTAACCCTGGGTCTCTATAATCCCAAACTACGTCAGCACCAACCATAATGGTGTCATAGCGCGACCAATTAACTTCATTACTACGTCTACTCAAAGACAGTTTCTGAACTGCACGATCAAACGCACGATGCTTGCGCCATCCATGCCAGAGTGAACTGGGACGACGGTAAACCCATGGTCTAAATTGCTCATTGCTAGAATGCACAGGGTTTTGATAATCTATGATCTCCACTTCATGACCAAATGACTCGATCGCTTTAGCCAATTCATAAACCTGCAAGTAGCCCCCATGGTTTGGACCGCGATGGAATGTGAGTATACCGATATTCATTGTATAAAAATTTCTAAATATGTTAGAGGATATAGCTTCAGAAAAAAATTCATTTAGGATTCTTGCAGTATGAATACCTCCTCTAGATCACGCCTTGTCGATACGGGCACTACTGCACCCTCGGTCGGGTAGCCGCAACCAATCAGCATGATAATACGCTCGTGATCCGGAATTGAGGCAGCCTTACGTAGTTCCCGATCTCGCTTATTTAAGACCGACCAGTTGAGTGCTAGCGCTCCAAGACCTTCACCATGAAGTCCTAGGAGCAGACTCATCGCAAACATTCCGCCGTCTATCCAGGCTTGATAGCGTTCTGAAGTACCAGTGAATAAACGCAGGTCGGAAGTGACGATGAATATCGCAGGAATTGTGTGACCAAAGCCTCGATTACCGTTCTGCAAAGCGAGCAATTCCTGCGCCTTTTGCCCAGTATAACAATAAGCCTTGGACGTCTGGCGATTACAGACGGAGGGCGAACTCATGGCCGCGGTCACGGCACGACCTAGTATTTTCTGATCAGGAATCCGTCCCACATCGAAGTTCCGGACACTAACACGTCCTGTCATCACACGCAGGAAGACCTCACGATCCAGCTGAGTATGTGAATGGTAGGGCTTTACCCCTCCTTGCCCGTCCAATATGCAGCTTGTCGCACCCCCTGAAAATACATCGCTGATATCAACCCCCAGCTCCTCATGTTTTTTCCGGTAAGCTTCCAAAACGACACGTGCAGAGGCGATATGAGGACCTTCGAGGCCATCCCATTTGTCCAGACTTGCTTGAAGTTGCCTGACCATATTGAGACTGGACCGAGGTCGAAAAGCAGGCATGCTCAAGCTTTTTTCCACCACGTGATAGAGGCGTATAATATCGCTCTCAAGATGCGCGGTATCGTTACCGAAATAATTTCCCGTCACAGTGGACGCTTTAAAAAACCGCCAAGCATCCTGATTCCATTCACTGAAATGCTCCAAAGTCCTTTTTACAACGCTAAGGCAATGGCGGATCCTGCGTGGAATATAAATTTGGGAACTCATGTTCGTATTTGTGAAGGTAAAGAAAAATTGTAAAGAGATGAAATTATTGGATAGGATTGAAAAG
>TARA_B110000879_G_scaffold36525_1_pt1 | contig 33628 bp, 30 predicted proteins | sample TARA_B110000879 | Tara Oceans TARA_B110000879 (sample SAMEA4398094) | marine metagenome | biome: Polar Biome; feature: [SRF] surface water layer (ENVO:00010504); material: water (ENVO:00002006), including particulate matter (ENVO:01000060) such as... | depth 5 m
CGTTACTCTAATTTTACAGTTTATTTACTTTAAACAATGTTCTTGAAACCAACCCAGAGATTACCTTTGCGCTATGGAAATTACACAAGAACAAGTTTTAGGTGCACTCTCATTTGTTATCGAACCCGACCTTAAAAAGGACATAATTTCTTTAGGTTTCGTATCGGATATTAAAATAGAAGGAAATAAAATTTCTTGCACGGTGCAAGCAAGTAATCCTGCTATGCATAACCGCAAGCGTATTGAAGACGCATGCGATCATCAATTGAAATTAAAAATCGGGAATGAGGTTGAGACTAGTGTTAGTATAGTTCCCATGAACGAAGACAACCAAACGGATCCTCAAGTACGAAAAGTTCTTCCAGGTGTAAAACACATTATAGCTGTAGCATCAGGAAAAGGTGGAGTAGGGAAGTCTACGATTACATCGAATATTGCCGCTGGTCTTGCTAAAAGAGGCTACAAAGTGGGTTTGATTGACGCCGATATTTATGGACCTTCAGTACCAATAATGTTTGATGTACAATTACACAAACCTGGAATGAAAGATATTAATGGGAAAAGTTTCATGACTCCCGTTGAAGCATATGGTGTTAAAATCCTTTCTATTGGTTTTTTTGCCGATACAGATCAAGCTATTGTTTGGCGTGGACCTATGGCAAGTAAAGCGCTAGATCAAATGGTTAAGGATGTTTATTGGGGCGATTTGGATTATATGCTAATTGATTTACCTCCTGGTACAGGAGATGTTCATTTATCTATTGTTCAGGCAGTTCCGTTAAGTGGTGCTATTGTAGTAAGCACTCCTCAGCAAGTTGCTTTGGCGGATGCTCGGAAAGGAATTAATATGTTTCAGATGGATTCGATCAAAGTTCCAGTTCTTGGTTTGGTAGAAAACATGAGCTACTTCACACCTGCTGAATTGCCAGATAATAAGTATTACATATTTGGAAAGGACGGGGCAAAAGAATTGAGCGAAAAAATGAATACGCCTTTATTAGCTCAAATTCCACTGGTTCAATCCATTCGAGAAAGTGGAGATATTGGTCGTCCTGCTGTCTTACAAGACAATACGGCTTCTTCAAACGCCTTTGAATCCTTGGTAGATAGTGTGATAAAAACTATGGAAAATAAGTAGGCTTATTTTCGTCTATTTTTGAATCTCAATAGAAACTATGCAAAACCCAGGTCAATCCGCACTTTACGATAGAGTTGATTTAGCTTTAAATGATTTACGTGCTTTTGTGAAAGAAGATGGTGGCGACTTAGAATTGGTCGAAGTTACCGATGATGGCGTAGCTAGAGTTGAGCTTAAAGGTGCTTGTAGGAGCTGTTCAATGAACAACATGACTTTTAAAGCAGGAGTGGAAGAAGCTATTTTAACAGCTGTTCCAGAGGTTCAGAGAGTAGAGGCGGTTGGTTTTCAGTTGCATAAGTAAATTGTAAAGCAAAGTTTCGCAGAGAATTTACTGTGGGACTCAAGTTAGTGAGATAGTAATTGAATGTCCGTTCGAGTGTTTTTGTGCAGAATAACAAAACAAAAATGTATTGAGAACTTATTATTAATTCCAAGTTCTTTTTGATACACTTCTCCTATCGTCGAATCACTCGAGATGACAGATTAATTTTTGGAGTGACAGCGAATTATTTCTGGTGAAAAACCTTTGACTTCACTAATCCCAATCTATTTATGAAGTACAACCAGCTTGTCCAAAGCACTCCAAAACCATAAATTGAACTGCGTTTAAAGTTGATAGAGGAAGCTTCTTCGAAATATTTAGTAGGGCAAGTAACTTCGCCAATTTCGAATCCGGCGTAGAATATCTGAGCCAGCATTTGATTATCAAATACAAAATCGTCGGAGTTGATATTGTAATTGATACCTTCTAAAACCTCTCTCGAAAATGCACGATAACCCGAGTGATATTCTGAAAGCTTTTGGTTCATTAATATATTTTGATAAAGCGTTAAACAGCGATTAGCAATATACTTATAAATTGGCATTCCACCTTTTAGCGCTCCTTTTCCAAGAATTCTAGAAGCAAGAACTGCTGGGTAGAGATCATTTGCAATCATGTGTGCAATAGAAGGAATAAGCAGCGGAGTATATTGGTAATCAGGGTGAACCATAATCACAATATCAGCACCCAATTCTAATGCCTTGTTGTATAAAGTCTTTTGATTTCCACCATAACCTTTATTTTTTTCGTGACGAATTACGTGTTTGATCCCAATTCTTTTGGCTACTTCAGTGGTATCATCAGGACTGTGATCGTCCACTAAAATTACATCGTCCACTATCTCAAAGTCAATCTCACTATACGTCTTCTCAAGCGTTTTTGAGGCATTGTAGGCGGGCATTACAACGACTACCTTTTTTCCTTTAATCATAGTTTAACTGTTTGAGGCAAAAATAAAAAAACGGGTTGCTCTATAGGTTTGAGTTGCGAATAAGTTATCCTAACAAACTTGTGATTCGATATAACCAATCAAAGAATGAATCACCTTAATGTGGATTTCTTGAACTCTATCTGCAAATTCTGAATGTGGAGCTCGTATTTCAACGTCGCAAAGACTGGCTATTTTTCCGCCATCTTTTCCGGTAAGCCCAATGACTTTTATTCCTGCATTTTTTGCAGAAGTAATAGCGTTAATTACGTTAGCTGAATTTCCGCTTGTACTGATTGCTAATAAAACATCACCCTCTTTTCCTAGACCATCTACAAAACGAGAAAATATTTGGTCGTAACCGTAATCGTTCCCAACACAAGTAAGATGACCACTATCCGAAATTGCGATTGCAGCAAGCGGTTTTCTGTCTCCTCTATAACGACCAGAGAGTTCTTCCGCAAAATGCATTGCATCACTCATGGATCCACCATTTCCGCAAGAAATAATCTTATTACCATTCTTTAAAGCATGGCTCATAACACTACCCGCTTTATTAATCAATTCGAAATTTTCTTCTGTAGAAAATTCGGCTAGGACAGATTGAGCTTCCGAAAACTGTTTGCGAATGAAATCCATTAATCAGCGACTTTATATAATTTCAGGCCCTTAGATAGCCAAGCTTTGAAATCTTCGGGGTCTCTATGTCGGTCATAATCGGCGGAACCATTAGCTAAATCTTTACCATCTGACCCTAACATAGTATAGTACGGCTGAGTGTTTGTTTTATAACGCTCGACTTGTTTGTACATCCACTTATCACCTACACTTTTAATTGTCTTTTTACGAGTACCAATCATAACTTCTTTTACTTCGCTAGCTGGCAATGGCTCTTCAAAATCCACGTATAAAGAAACAATTACCACGTCATTTCTTAGCATATCAATAATTCCAGGTTCACCCCAAACTTGATCTTCCATTTTTCGACAATTTGCACAAGCTTTACCAGTAAAATCTACAAAAAGGGGCTTATTAACTAATTGGGCATATTTAAGACCTTCATCCCAATCGTAAAAAACGGGAATATTTTGTGGCCCTTGGTGAGTTCCTTCAATATGAGAATTGATTGAGGCTTGTCCTCCACCTTTAGCAAAGCTTCCGAAAGGAGCTTCAGCATATGTCATAGGAGGAGGAAATCCAGCGATTAATTTCAAAGGGGCACCCCACATTCCTGGAATCAAATAGATAGTAAATGTGAAAGTTATAACAGCCATTAGGATTCGACTTACTGGTATTTTTTCCATAGGAGAATCGTGCGGAAGTCGAATTTTTCCAATTAAATAAAATCCTAACATAGCAGAAATTACAATCCAAAAAGCAAGAAATACTTCACGAGTAACCCATCCAGCATCAATAACTAAATCGGCATTTGATAAGAATTTCATAGCTAATCCCAATTCTAAAAACCCTAAAACAACCTTTACAGAATTCAGCCAACCACCAGATTGAGGCAGTGAATTTAACCACCCAGGGAAAGCCGCAAACAATGCAAACGGCAATGCTATAGCTAAGGAAAATCCGAACATACCAACAATAGGCATAAGTCCGCCTATTGACGCAGCCTCAACTATCAGAGTTCCTACGATAGGTCCGGTACATGAAAAGGAAACCAATGCTAAAGTGAAGGCCATGAAGAATATTCCAACTAGACCGCCTTTATCTGCTCCTTTATCTGCTGCGTTTACCCATGAAGAAGGAAGAGTTATTTCAAAAGCTCCCAGAAAGGAAATAGCAAATACAACAAGCAAAATGAAGAAAATGATATTAAACCAAAAATTAGTTGCCATTTCACTCAAGACTTCAGATCCAAAGACGGCTGTAACTACAGTACCGAGCAATACATAGATGACTATTATTGATATTCCATAAATTACTGCATTTCTGATTCCTTCTGCTTTGGTTTTAGATTGTTTTGTAAAATAGCTAACGGTCATCGGTATCATTGGAAATACACAAGGAGTTAACAGAGCAGCAAAACCACTTAAGAATGATAAAAGGAAAATCCCCCAAAATGATCGGCTTGAAGTTTTCTTTTCATGATTAGATTCAAGTTCAGTTAAACTATCTGCGGTATTGAAATCATTTAGGTTTACATTAAATTCTATTGTTTCTGGGGGTAAGCATTTAGATTCATCGCAAACCATGTAATAAACGTCGCCTTTAACCTGATTGACTCCTTCCTTAACTTTAATCTTTTGCTTGAAGCTTACTTCTTTTTCATAGAAGTTGAGATTCATCATAAAGTTGTTGTCGTACTCTTTAATCAAATCTCCTTCTTCTTTAGGTGTTCCAATAATTTCAAATTCTTTATTCTCATTAAAATATCTAAACTCTGTAGGAACAGGTCCATCAGCACCTTCAAGGTTTTGAGAATACATGTGCCATCCTTCTTCAACATCAGCAGAAGCAACAATTAAGTACGCTCCGTTTCCTAAATCCTCCGCACTGAAAGTCCATTTGACAGGATCGTAAATTTTATTTTCTTGCAATAATGGCTTGGCTTCAATTCCAGACGAATTTTTAGTTGAGGCATCCTCTGCAATCAATCCTGGTTGTTTGTCATTTGAAACTATCTCCATTTTCACGGATTTAGATTTTTTCAAATCAAAACTGAACTCGATATAATCTGGAGGTAAACATTTCGAATCGTCACAAACCATAAAGGTGAGCTCACCTTTTACATTGGCCGTTGGATTTTTAAGTCTAACTTTTTGAGAAAAGGTTACTTCATCGTCAAAAAACAACAAGTCCATTTGGAAGTTCTTGTCGAATTCTTTTGTAGGCTTTGGTTCTTGTATTCCATCAACTAATTCAAAGTCTTTACTTTTTTCAAATATGAATTCAGTTGGTAAAGGCCCTTCATCACCTGAGAGGGTATTGGAGTATATGTGCCAATGAGGATCTATTTCAGCCTTAAACTGAAGCTCAAATTCATTGTCAGAAAGTTGTTTAGAATCGAAAGACCAAGAAACTGGATTAAAAACTTGAGCAGTTGATGTTAACGTGCTAAAAGCTAGTATAGCTCCGAATAAAAATCTGATCATATATTTATTTTAAAAACAGTAAATCAAATGTAAATAATTTGGCAAATTGAGGTGCGTGCTTATTGCTTGGATGTGAACTGTTAACAGCCGATTTGCATGCTTTATGACAAGATGCTAAATCTCCTCGTGCCCTTTTATGCCAAAATACTTACGAATACTATAGACAGCTGCATATAATAGAGGCGTATCCAAGAGTGCCAAGAGTGCTTTGAACATCCATCCGTCAATTATAAACTGAAATAACTCATCATTCGGTTTTACGCCGCAAAACAGCACAAGAACCACTAATGTTGTATCCACCAATTGTGATAAAACTGTGGACCCATTATTTCTTAACCAAAGGAATTTCCCTTTCGTAAGTTTTTTCCAAAAATGATAAATACGAATATCAATAAGCTGAGCAAAAAGGTAGGCTATCATTGAAGCAGAAATTACTCGCCAAGAATTTCCAAAAACTTGATTATAAGCATCATTGCCTACCGGTGAATCCGCAATAGAATCAAAGCTCCCGCCGAGATATATAATGAGTAATACAAATAATGAAGCAGCAAGTCCGCTCAAAACCACGGCGTTGGTTTTTTTTCTTCCGTAGATTTCAGAAAGAATATCGGTTATCAGAAATGTTATTGGATAGGGCAAAATACCGGCAGAAATAATAAAAGTTTTAAACCCTAGGTCGATAGAGATGAATTTATTGGCAATAAGATTGCAGGTTACCAACGCTGCAATAAACAAAGCTGCGAGTAGAAGATACAGTCGATCTGCTTGTTTTCTTTTTTCCTTATTCATAATTGTACTTAGCCAAGATCTTGCACCATATAGGATAACCGAGTAGGATAATATAAGATATAATTGGACCTCTAAATCGTGCATCTACATCGGTAATACTGGAGGTTACAGAAAAATACAGTATCAAGGATAAGAGAATTACCCCTGTTTTCCAATTGGATTTAAACCAAAGAGGAAGGGAAAGTAAAATGGATAAATAAAAGCTACCCAATAGCAGAACTTGAATTACAATAGCTAATTGAACTAACCAATTTGCTCGTTTTAATGCCAATTGAAAGCTGGCCCAATAGGAGTTTTGCATGTCTACATTGGTTAACGCGTGCTCTTCACCCAATTTTTTACCATTGATTTGCATTCCAATATAAGATCGTAATGGTTTAATGAAAAAGCCAACCCAACTTTTAAGCATCATTTTAAAAGCAACAACTGGATATTGTTGAACGACTTCAATACATTCTTTTCGTGCAAATTTTTGGAAATGCGGTATAGCGTACGGATCGCGTTCAAATGACAGTTCCGACAGTGGTTTTGAGTTGCGATATTCATATTCTACAGTATGCCTATTCGAATTTGTGGCAATTGCCTTAATATTTGATGCGGTATGAAAAAGTAGATTGACTTCTGCTATAGAACTGAAAAAAACGCCTCCAAAGGTTTGCTGGTTTCTATATATCCAGGGGCTAATAAGGAGAGTTCCAATAACCATGAATTTTGCCAGCTGGACCAGTTCATTTTTTATTCCTTGTTGGTTAAAAATCAAAAGCACGAAAGGTATAGCGACCAGTAAGTAGATCGCGATTGGTTTGGTGTAAGTTGCTAAAACAAGAAATAGCATCACATATTTTCTATGAGTAGGTTCATTATACTTAACGCTCTTTATTAGGAAGAACAGTGCACAAACCAGAAAGAATCCAAACCAGGGTTCGGGCAAAACAGTATTTGAGAAGTACACATTCGGTATGTCAAATGCTACTAAAAGTCCAACAACAAAAGCAGATAAACGATTTCGTTTTATTAATAATGCGCATTGCGAAGCTATTGCGGCAGTAAACGCGCCAATTAATGCTTGAGTGTAGACAATCCATTCTCCATGTAATTGCAGTAGATGAAATAGGCAAATGTAAATCGAGTAAAAAGGTGTTCTAGTGCTATCTGCTGTTAGCTGATCGCCAGTCATTTGCGAATAAACACCTTCATGGCAAAGATTATAAGCGATATTTAAATATCCCCATGAATCGTATAGATAGATGGATTCGGGGTGAAGAAACTGAATCAGAATTGAATATCCTAAACGAATAAAAAAGGCAATGAAGAATACGTAAGCTATTGGATGTCTCATACTAACACAATACAAAATCAAATTTAGATGATTGGCTCGTATACACCTCAAAAAAAAACCCCTATTACACTGCTGCAATAGGGGTTTCAATTATTCAGGGAATCTTTAGTTCCTACATCATTCCGGGCATTCCGCCACCCATGCCGCCTGGCATTTGAGGCGCTCCGCCACCACCTTCTTCTTTCTCTTCAGAAAGAACACATTCGGTAGTTAAAAATAATCCAGAAATAGAAGCAGCGTTTTCAAGAGCAACACGAGTCACTTTTGTTGGGTCAATAACACCAGCAGCTAACAAGTTTTCGTAAACGTTAGTTCTCGCATTAAATCCGAAATCACCTTTTCCTTCTCTAATTTTATTAACCACTACAGCGCCTTCGCCACCAGCATTAAGTACGATTTGTCTTAATGGCTCTTCAATAGCTCTAGCAACAATATTTATTCCTGTAGTTTCGTCATCGTTAGCTCCAGTTAACCCTTCCAATGCATCGATAGCACGAATGAAAGCAACTCCACCACCAGGCACAATTCCTTCTTCGACAGCAGCACGAGTAGCAGCAAGAGCATCGTCAACACGATCTTTTTTCTCTTTCATTTCTACTTCAGTAGCAGCACCAATGTACAATACAGCTACACCGCCAGCTAATTTAGCCAAACGCTCTTGTAGTTTTTCTCTATCGTAATCAGAAGTTGTAGATTCAATTTGAGCTGAAATTTGCTTTGTTCTTGCAACAATTGCCTCTTTAGAACCAGCACCATTAATAATAATAGTGTTGTCTTTGTCGATCTCAATTTTTTCTGCAGTTCCTAAATCCTCAAGAGTTACATCTTCGATTTTTCTTCCTTGCTCTTCAGAAATCACGATTCCACCAGTAAGAATTGCAATATCCTCTAACATTGCTTTTCTTCTGTCTCCAAATCCTGGAGCTTTTACAGCGGCAATTTTTAAAGAACCTCTCAATTTGTTTACTACCAATGTAGCTAGAGCTTCTCCGTCCACGTCTTCAGCAATAATTACTAGACCTTTTCCAGATTGAGCTGTTTTCTCAAGAACAGGAAGTACATCTTTCATTGTAGAGATTTTCTTGTCGAAAATCAAAATGTAAGGGTTTTCCAATTCCGTGACCATTTTTTCCGTGTCGGTAACAAAATATGGAGATAAATAACCTCTATCGAATTGCATTCCTTCAACTACATCAACAGTAGTTTCAGTTCCTTTTGCTTCTTCAACAGTAATTACACCTGCATTTCCAACAACTTTCATTGCTTCAGCAATCAAACTTCCAATTACCTCATCATTGTTAGCTGAGATAGATCCAACTTGTTTGATCTTTTCATTATCAGCACCAACTTCTTGGGACTGAATCTTAAGGTTTGCAACAACTGCCGCAACCGCTTGTTCTATACCACGTTTCAAATCCATTGGATTTGCTCCAGCAGCAACGTTTTTCAGCCCAGTAGTTATAATTGCTTGAGCCAAAACAGTCGCAGTAGTAGTTCCGTCACCTGCAACATCAGCAGTTTTAGAAGCAACTTCTTTTACCATTTGTGCGCCCATATTTTCAATAGGGTCAGACAATTCAATTTCTTTTGCAACAGAAACGCCATCTTTAGTAATTGATGGAGCTCCAAAGCTTTTGTCAATTACTACATTTCTCCCTTTTGGTCCTAATGTTACTTTTACTGCATCAGCCAAAGCATCAACTCCTCTTTTGAGTTTATCTCTGCCTTCTACGTCAAATGTTATTTTCTTAGCCATCTTTATTTTAAGATTTTATTTTTCGATTAAACAATTGCAAAAATGTCTGCTTCTCTCATCATTAGGTATTCACCACCATCGATAGAGATTTCAGTCCCTGAGTATTTCCCGTAAAGAACGGTGTCACCAACTTTTACTGTCATTGGTTCATCTGGTTTTCCATTTCCAACTGCTAGAACTTTTCCTTTCTGTGGTTTTTCTTTGGCTGTGTCAGGAATAATGATTCCTCCCGCAGTTTTTTCTTCAGCTGCAGCAGGTTCAACAACGACTCTGTCTGCTAAAGGTTTGATGTTTAATCCCATTTTTGAAATATATTTTTAGTTAAACTATTGTGTATGCTAAGGTATATATCATTTCGTATGCCATAGAATCATTGCAGACATTTTGGGTCAGTTTTTAAGTTTAGACCAAAAAAAATGTCAGTATGAATGACATACTGACACTTTTAAAAGGTCTTTTGAAGTTATGTTCTATTGAGCTGGAGCTTGCTGATCTGGTTGCACAGGTTGTTGAGGCAAAATAGTTTCACTCTCAACAAATTCTTGAATTTGAGACTCTTCAGGACTCAATTCAGTTGCTTGTCCAGTACCTTGCAATGCGGCAGCACCTAAGCAAAGACAAAGCAATAAAATGGCCAATCCCCACGTTGCTTTTTCTAGTACATCAGCGGTTTTCTTAACGCCCATAACTTGGTTTGCTGAAGAAAAGCTACTGGCCAATCCTCCACCTTTAGATTCTTGAACTAATACTACTCCTATAAGAAGTAAGCAAACGATAAATATGATAATAAAAATGAATGTCAACATGGTGTTCTAATTTTCTTTCAATTCTTGGATTAGGCGCGCAAAGTAATCGTTTTTTTCGGGAAATTTCAAACTTAATTTTTCATAAGCTGAAATTGCTCTTTTAAAGTTTCCTTGCTGCGCATAAATTTTTGCAAGTGTTTCAGTAACAAAGTCTTCGTTTTCTGCTAGACTCATTTTGGCCATGTTTTCAGGTGAGAAAAATTCGGTTTGTGGCCTTCTTATTTGAAGCAAAGTAGGTGTAACTTCTTTTAATAAGTGGATTTTCTCTTCACCCTTAGTAATAAACTTCTCAATCAAATGACTTTTATGGGCTTTCGGAATAGAAGTTTTCAAGGCATTTGGTTGAGCTGTTCCTTTTCCTGAACTTACATTTAGCCAAGCAAGGACATTCATGGAATTATCCAATTCAATGTTTACTGCTTCTAGGTGTTCTTTTTCAGAAACCTCAGGTTTCTCTGATTTAGTTTCCTTTTTAAGTTCTGGATGTTCAACACTTTCTTTAAGTATCGAAGCCGAAATAGCATGGCTTAAGATTTCTTTCTCTAAAGCTCGTTTTTCTTCTTTTTCTTTTTGAGATAAAGGCTGCTCAGGAACAATATCAAGTTTAGTTTCTTGAGCTTTTGCTGGATTAACTGAAGAAGTACTTTCTTCAGGGGCTATTTCTGCTTTTTTACTTTCTTCTTGATTAGCAATTGCTACTTCAACATTTGGCTTAATGACATAATCATATAATGCACTGCGGTTAGGCGAGTATATAGCTGCTTTTTTAATCTTTTCTTGATAGTCTAATCCAGATTCCAACTGCTCTAACTTAGCATCGAAAACATGTAGACTCGATAGATAGGGGTATCGCTTTTTTAGTTCTTGCAATTCCACTTTAGATTGCAAAAGAACTTTAGGATTTTCTATACTTTCTATTAACCAGTTAAAATTCATTACCAGTCGCTTACAGATTTGTTGAAAATATCTTGAACCAGTAATTCATTTACTTGGGAAATAAGTTCATCTTCTACTTCGGAAAGAGGCTTCTGACTATCGTAATCAATGTATTGGCTAAAAGATTGTTCAAAGTTTTTGGATTCATCTTTGTTATTTACAAATACAACGCTAACGGCAACTGTGAGACGGTTTTGAGCAGCAAGTTCGCTAGCTTGAATACTTATTGGAGCGGTTCTGTAATCTGTTATTTTCCCAGAAAACTGCAAATCACCGTCTTTTTTAACGAGATCTAATTTTGTCTGATTAAGAAAAATATTTCTCAGAGCTTCTGTAAATTGTTGTGACATTGTTGGCTGAGCGAGTGGTGCATAATTTGGAAAAAAATCGACGGAGTATGTTTTTACCTCGTTATAGTCTACTGATGCGCCTGAAAATCCGTAATTTACTTTACAACCGACATAAACAGTTGAAATCAATGCAATTAATATTATAGCAGTCTGGTTCAATTTAGATCGTATTCTTTGATTTTTCGGTAGAGTGTGCGCTCACTTATCCCAAGTTCACTTGCCGCCATTTTTCGTTTCCCTTTATACTTCTCTAATGCTTTAGCAATCATTTCCTTTTCTTTTTCCTCCAAAGAAAGTGATTCTTCTATGACCTCATGATGTTGGAACCCATCTGTATCAGGGTTAGAGTAGATTGGTGCAAAATCAGGTCCCTCCTCAGAACTTTCCTCCTTAGACTCGCTGGTGGTAGTTAATTGTCTTTCATTTCCAGAATTGACATCTTTAATAATCTGAGTTAAAATCCTAGAGTTTTCAGTATCATCTGTGTCAATATTATTGGTGCGGGCCATTTCAAGTACTAATTTTTTCAAGTCGGTTACGTCACCTTTTAAATCGAAAAGTACTTTATAAAGAATTTCTCTTTCATTTTCAAATCCTTCTGACTGATTCTTTTTTGAAGCTATCGCTGGCAGAGAGCTGCTAGAATAGTTTGGTAAGTATTTCAGTATTTCCTCTGAGGTTATATTGCGTTCTGTCTCAATAATTGAAATTTGTTCGGTTATATTTTTCAATTGTCGAATGTTTCCGGGCCAAGCATAATTCATTAAAAGATGCTGAGCATCCTCCGTCAATCGAATAGGTGGCATCGTGTATTTTTCAGCAAAGTCCGATGAAAACTTACGGAATAACAAATAAATATCAGCCTTACGATTCCTTAAAGCGGGAAGTGTTAATGGAACTGTACTTAAGCGATAAAAAAGATCTTCTCTAAATTTGCCCTTTTGAATGTTTTCTGGAAGGTTAACATTAGTTGCAGCTACAATTCTAATATCTGTTTTTTGAACTTTACTGGAGCCTACTTTAATGAATTCCCCAGTTTCTATAACCCTGAGCAATCGCACTTGAGTTTGAAGCGGTAATTCGCCAACTTCATCTAAAAAAATTGTTCCACCATCAGCTTCTTCAAAATACCCTTGACGTGCATTTTGGGCTCCTGTAAAGGCTCCTTTTTCATGGCCAAATAACTCGGAGTCGATTGTTCCTTCAGGAATAGCCCCGCAGTTAACGGCAATATATTTTTTATGCTTTCTATTGCTTAGTTGATGGATGATTTTCGGGAAGTTTTCCTTTCCAGTTCCACTTTCACCTGTAACTAAAACGCTTAAATCTGTAGGAGCAACACGCATAGCTGTGGCAATCGCTCGTTCTAAAGCTTCGGAAGTTGCAATAATTTCGAATCGTTGTTTTATTTGTTGAACTGTCATGTCGTTTAGACTACTGCTTCTCCTTTTAACGTGGCCGAGTTTGCTGAGGTTATCTTAACATTGACATATTGTCCTGCCTTAAAGCCTTGATTTGGAAAAATCACCATTGTGTTCTCTGAAATTCTCCCACAAAACTCATTTGGGTCTTTTTTAGATGGACCTTCAATTAATACTTCCTTAGTGTGTCCAATAAAAGAATCATTCGTCTTCTTCTGATTCTTTCTCTGTATATCGATTATTTCGCTTAACCGGTCTGCTTTTACTTTTTCAGGAACATTATCTTCAAACTTTCGTTCAGCCAACGTTTTAGGTCGTTCAGAATATTTATACATGTAGGCAAAGCTGAACCCTACCTCTTTCACTAATGATATAGTATCTTGATGTTCCTTATCGGTTTCATCGCAAAACCCGATTATAAGGTCCGTACTAATCGTACATTCAGGCGTGATAGTCTTGATAGCATCAATTCTATTCAAGTACCATTCGCGAGTATAGCCACGATTCATTCGCTTGAGCATTTCACTATTTCCTGATTGAACAGGTAGGTGAATGTAATTACAGATATTCTTATATTTTTTGATTGCGTGTAATACGTCGGTTGTCATATCCTTAGGGTGCGAAGTAGAAAATCGAACCCTAAGCAGAGGGTCGACTTCCGCAACCATTACCATAAGTTCTGCGAAGCTTACTGTCGATTGATTCTCATCTTTTATTTCTCCTTTTTTAGAAATATTCCAACGATAAGAATCAACATTTTGTCCCAATAAGGTAACTTCTCTAAATCCCATTTCAAATAAATCTCTCGCTTCTTGGACAATAGTTTCGGGATCTCTACTACGCTCTCTTCCTCTAGTAAACGGAACAACACAAAAGGAGCACATATTATCGCAGCCTCTTGTTATTGAAATGAATGAAGAAACTCCATTTGCTCCTAATTTTACTGGAGAAATATCTGCGTAGGTTTCGTCTCTAGACAGTAAAACATTAACTGCTTTTTGACCGCTTTCAATTTCTTGAATCAATTCTGGTAATGCGCGGTAAGAATCTGGTCCTGCAATTAAATCAACTAATTTCTCTTCTTCAAGTAGTTGTTTTTTAAGCCGTTCAGCCATGCATCCCAAAATTCCAACTTTCATTTTAGGATTGAACTTTCGTTTAATTCCTTTAAATTCTTTGAGTTTGTTTCTGACTGTTTGTTCCGCTTTGTCTCTAATCGAACAAGTGTTAATGAGAATAAGATCAGCCTCTTGAGGGATGTAGGTAGTTGTAAATCCTTCTTTGGTTAATATGGACGCAACAATCTCACTATCTGAGAAATTCATCGCGCAGCCATACGACTCTATATAAAGTTTTTTTCCATTTGGTTTTGCAGGTAACTCCACAAGGGTAGAATTACCCTGTATTTCTTCTACTATATTTTTTGTTTCTACGGGCATGAAATTCGCTTTCTGTCTGTATTTAGAGTGCAAAACTAGGCAATAATTAAAGAGCTGTCAAACTGTCATTTTAATTCAAGTTAAAAGCACTCAATGAAGAGCGGTTTTAACCCCTAATTATACATGGTTTTGGAGTAAAAATTAAACTTTGATTTTGATGTTTTAAAGATTGCATTACTTTGCACCAATCAAAAAAGTGAAAATAGGTTTCCCTGAATTTGATAAAAATTAAAACAAACTGAATGAATTTAGTAATTGTTGAGTCACCAGCCAAGGCCAAAACTATAGAAGGTTTTCTAGGTAAGGGTTTTACTGTTAAGTCAAGTTTTGGTCACGTTAGAGATTTGGCTGGAAAAGACAAGGCTATTGATGTTGATAATGGATTTGAACCTCATTATGAGGTAATGAAAGATAAAACAGCGATCGTAAAAGAGCTTCAGCGATTAGCCAAGAAAAGTGATATTGTTTGGTTAGCAACGGATGAGGATCGTGAGGGTGAGGCTATTAGCTGGCATTTGTACGAAACACTTGGATTGACTCCTGAAAAGACTAAGCGCATTGTGTTTCATGAAATCACTAAATCAGCCATTACAAAAGCAATTGAAAATCCTAGAATAATCGATAAGAATCTAGTTGATGCTCAGCAAGCAAGGCGAGTATTAGATAGATTGGTAGGCTTTGAACTTTCACCCGTATTATGGAGGAAAGTAAAGCCTTCTTTGTCTGCAGGTCGTGTCCAATCGGTAACAGTTCGTCTAATCGCCGAAAGAGAAGAAGAAGTTGAAGAATTTGTGCCTGTTTCTGCTTATCGAGTTAATGCAGATTTTTTAGTAGATGAAAAAAGTATTCTTAAGGCGGAAATGCCGCATAGGTTTGAGAAAGAAGAAGACGCTTTATCCTTTTTGAAAACATGTAAGAACAGTGAATTCAATATAAAATCTATTGAAAAGAAACCAGGAACACGATCTCCTTCAGCACCTTTTACTACTTCAACTTTACAACAAGAAGCTAGTAGGAAATTGGGGTACTCAGTTCAGCAAACAATGGTTGTTGCACAAAAACTTTATGAAAGTGGTAAAATAACATACATGAGAACAGATTCCATGAATCTTTCTCAAACCGCAATTGATGGAGCAAAAGATGAGATTTTAAAATCATACGGTTCAGAATATTCAAACATCAAACAATATACAACTAAGTCTAAAGGTGCGCAAGAAGCGCATGAGGCGATTCGTCCAACAAACTTTGCAGAACATACTGTTTTTGGAGATTCTAGTCTGCAAAGGCTATATGATTTGATTTGGAAAAGAACTGTTGCTTCTCAAATGTCGAATGCCAAGTTTGAGAAAACCAACGTGGTAATTGATATAAGTAAAAGTCAGAATGAACATTTTAAGGCCAAAGGAGAGGTATTGCTATTTGACGGATTCTTAAAAGTATACTTAGAAGGAGTTGATGATGATGACGAGCAAGAAGAGCACGGAATGTTGCCTTCAATTAAAGAAGGACAGGTTTTAGAACCAAAATCTATTCTTGCTACAGAGAAATTTACAAATCATCCTCCAAGATACAGTGAGGCTAGTTTAGTTAAGAAGTTAGAAGCATTAGGAATTGGTAGACCATCTACTTATGCTCCAACGATCAATACAGTTCAAAAAAGAGGTTATGTTGAAAAAGCTGATCGCGATGGGCATGAAAGGAAATTCCGTCAGTTATCTTTAATTGGAAGAAATAATGTTAAAGAAGCTGATAAAGTTGAGAATACTGGTGCTGAGCGAAAGAAATTATTTCCTACGGATATAGGCAGAGTTGTAAACGATTATTTAGTTAAAACGTTTCCATCAGTGCTAGATTATGGTTTTACTGCTGAAGTTGAGAAAGAATTTGATGAAATAGCTGAAGGATTGAAAAAGTGGAACGATATGATCGATCGCTTCTACGGACCTTTTCACAAGGCAGTGAATGCCGCACTGGAAGATGAAGGCCGTGCAAATGGTGAACGATTGCTAGGATTAGATCCTAAATCTGGCAAGAACGTTTATGCTAAAATTGGTCGATTTGGGCCAATGATTCAAATTGGCGAGCGAGAAGATGAAGAAAAGCCATTATTTTCTCCAATTCGAGGGAATATTAGTATGACCAAGGTTACACTCGAACAAGCGTTAGAGTTTTTTAAGCTTCCAAAAACACTAGGAGAACATGACAAAGAAGAAGTCTTAATTGCTGTGGGGCGCTTTGGGCCATATGTTAAATATGGTACGATGTACGTGTCTCTAGACAAAGGTGAAGACCCTATGTCCGTTGAGCTGCCAAGAGCTATTGAACTTATTGAAGCGAAAAAAGTAGCTGATGCACCTATTGATCATTACGATTACCTCCCTGTTCAAAAAGGTGTTGGAAGATTTGGTCCTTTTATTAAGTGGAATAGCATATTTATTAATGTAAACAAGAAATACGATTTCGATAATCTTTCTCATGAAGACATTGTTCAATTAATAGAGGATAAAAAGCAAAAAGAAATTGATAAGATTGTTCATAATTGGGAAGAAGAAGGAATCAGAGTTGAAAAAGCACGCTGGGGAAGGTCTAATATTATCAAGGGTAAAACTAAGATTGAACTTCCAAAAACAGTAGACGCCGAGAGTCTCTCTCTTAAAGATGTAAAAGATATTATCGAGAAAAACAAACCTGTAAAAAAGAGTAAGGCAGGCGCGAAAAAGGTAACTAACGCTAAGAAGAAATAAATCTTAATTACGAGTACTGGAAATGGAAATCGATATCTACTTTAAAAAGATTGAATTTTTGAATGCTGATTTTTCAGCGAATTCAATAGGGGAGAAGATTCTTATAAATAATGGTTCAAATGAATTTCCAGAATTGAAGGGGATTGATATTGCGATCTTTGGAGTAATCGAAGATAGAAATGCTGCGAGTAACGCTGGATGCGCCGATGGTATTGATGAAATTCGGAAAAAACTTTACGCTTTAAAACGAAATTGGAATTGTTCTGTTGCTGATTTTGGAGATGTTTTCCCAGGAGAAGAGGTTTCTGATACCTATTTTGCTGTTAGCTCGGTGGTTTCACAATGTATTAAAGAAAATATTCTACCAATTATCATAGGAGGTAGTCAAGACTTAACCTTTGCTAATTATCAAGCATATGAGGTGCTTGAGCAGGTAGTAAATATTGTTTCTGTTGATAATGCAGTTGATCTAGGAGAAGTGGATCAGCCTATTAATTCAAAGGCATTTTTGAATAAAATTATATTGCATCAGCCGAACTATCTTTTCAGTTATAGTAATTTGGGTTATCAAACTTATTTTGTTTCTGAAGAGGAAAGATCCTTAATGGATAAGCTGTTCTTTGATATTCACCGATTGGGAGAAGTGAAGAATGATATTAGGGAAGTTGAGCCTATTGTAAGGAACGCTGATATGCTTTCCATTGATATTTCTGCTGTGCGTAGTTCGGATGCTCCAGGTAATAGAAATACCACACCAAATGGATTTAACGGAGAAGAGATTTGCGCGATTACCAGATATGCTGGTTTAAGCGATAAGCTCTCTAGTATTGGTATATACGAGTATAACCCTGCAGTTGATAGGCAGGGCCAGACAGCATTCTTGATAGCTGAAATGATATGGTACATTATGGAAGGGTATTACAACAGAAAGGGAGATGGTGTAAGTAAGGACGGTAACGATGTTTTGAAATATACTGTTGCAACTTCAACTGATGCCGATGAAATTGTTTTCTATAAAAACTTGAAGTCTGATAGGTGGTGGATGGACGTCCCCTATCCTGAGTCCAAATTATCAAAGTATAGGAGACATCAGCTTGTACCGTGCAGCTATAGTGACTATCAGCAAGCGTGTAATGATGGTATTCCAGAAAAGTGGTGGAGAAATTATAAAAGATTGCGATAGCTCTATTCTGGTTTTCGTGCTTTAAGTTATTGATTTAAAGTTACTAACAAGGATAATTGCGAGTTTCGCTTTATGTTAATTAAATTTGGTTGATTTATTTTTTTGAGTATTTTAGCGCCTTATTTAGAAGAAAATAGTAGTGTTTATGAAGAGAATAATACTTATAGTGTTAACTTTCAGTACCTTGAGTGTGCTTGGGCAGCAAGACCCTCAGTTTACACAGAACTTTGCTAATAAATTGTATAATAATCCTGGATTCGCCGGAATGAACGGTTCTATTTGCGCCACCGTAATAGGAAGGCAGCAGTGGTTAGGCTTTGATGGGGCTCCAAGAACGGGACTTATTTCAATACACAGTCCTGTTAAATTACCTATCGAAACTAGTCTCATCAATCTTGGTATTGGGTTTACTGCGGCTAATGACATTATTGGTCCATTAAACACAAATTTTTTCAAATTGGCAATTTCAAATCGATTTACATTTAATGCAGGCACACTTAGTATAGGTGTGGGTGTTGGAACACTGGGTGCTGTAATAGATGGGAGTAACTTTTTGACACCTGATGGTGAAGATGCGTTAACCGGTGTTATAACAGACCCTAACTTGGCTCCAGGAGTTGGGGGAAAGGCTTATGGGTTTGATTTTGATATGGGTGCATACTTTAGAAGCGCGAGTAATAAAATATTTGCAGGAATATCGATGATGCATTTAACTCAAAGCGAACTTCAAGGTGATCTGTTAGGAGACCAGTCCAATGATTACAAAGTTGAATCGCATTTGTATGTTATGGGAGGCTATAGAATAAATAACTTAGTTCCGAATTGGGAGTTTGTGCCTTCTGTTTTCTTGAAAACAGAATTTTCTACCACTCAGTTTGATTTCAATGCTAGAGCTATATATAAAGGAATGATTTGGGGTGGAGTTTCTTATAGAATCCAAGATGCTATTTCGCCAATGGCAGGTTATAAGCATGATTTTGGAGCGCCAGGTGTAATGAAGATAGGTGCTTCTTATGATTTAAATACTTCTAAGCTAAGAAGCTTCAATAGTGGTACTGTTGAGGTGTTCCTGAATTATTGTTTTACAATAACTCCGAAACCAAAAATTACTATTCATAAAAATCCACGCTGGTTGTAGTAAATTAGTTTAATCACAATAAATTGTTTTATTTGCGTTAATTTTGGCGTTAAGCCATAGATTCATATTGTATAAAAATACTCACATATCAAAAAAAGGAGGTAACATGAAAAACTTACTGATTGTAGGATTCGTAGCCATAATCCTTTCTAGTTGCATGAACGATGCAGGTGGACAGTTGACTGGTGTTACAGGGCGTCAGGTTTGGTATCAACCAGATCCATATGGAATGTTATACATACCTCCAGGTAGTTATAACATGGGACCAAGTGACCAGGATGCACCCTATTCATTTACATCTAAGTCGAAAACAGTTTCTATTTCACCATTTTATATGGATGAGACTGAGATAACTAATAACGAATATCGTCAATTTGTATATTGGGTTCGAGATTCGATGGCGTACAAGATTTTAGGAGAAGAAGTCAGTGAAGAGGTATTTCTTATTGCGGTTAACCAATTCGAAGAAGATATAGATCCTCCAATTATTAATTGGGACGCTTACTTAGATTGGAATGACCCTGAGAATAGAGAAGCACTTTCAGTGATGTTCTTGCCTGAATACGAGCGTTTTTACGGTAAAAAGACTTTGGATACCAGGAAATTGGTCTATGAGTATTATTGGATTGATTATAAAGATGCAGCAAGAAAAAGTCCAACGATTAATGGTGATCCTCTTAGAGATAGAGGAATGAACGATAGATCAGTGTTTATACGTAGAGATGAAATCTCCGTTTATCCGGATACGTTATGCTGGATTCATGATTTTACTTATTCGTACAATGAACCATTGACCAACATGTATTTCTGGCACCCAGCTTATGATGAATATCCTTTAGTTGGTGTTACTTGGAAGCAAGCTCGAGCATTCTCAATTTGGAGAACTTTAGAACATAATAAGTTTTTGTCTTCAGTTGGTGAGGCTTTTGTTCAGGATTATAGACTTCCTACTGAATCGGAATGGGAGTATGCAGCACGAGGTGGTTTAGATCTTAGTCCTTATCCATGGGGAGGTCCGTACATTAGAAATACCAGAGGATGCTTTTTGGCAAATTTTAAACCACTTCGAGGTAATTATTATGATGATGGTGGTATTCATACTGTTCCTGTAGTTTCGTACGAACCAAATGATTTTGGGTTGTACTGTATGGCAGGTAATGTTGCTGAATGGACAACGACAGCATTTGACGAGTCAGTTTATGATTTCGCACATGATTTGAATATGGACTACAAATACGAAGCCGAGGATGATGATCCTCCAGTATTGAAAAGAAAGGTTATTAGAGGGGGGTCTTGGAAGGATGTTGGATATTTCTTGCAAACTAGCTCTAGAACTTACGAATATCAAGATACAGCTAAGTCATATATCGGTTTTAGAAATGTGATGAGTTATCTCGGAATGGGTAAAAGCGATATCTAAGATTAAAATTAAAAAATTAAAAAATTAAAATTATGTCAGGGAAAAAAGGTGGATTAGCAGCATTTCTTTATGGAACAGAAAAAGGAAAGACAATTGTAAACATGGCCATGAGTTTGGGTGCGGCAATTGTAATTCTAGGTGCATTGTTTAAAATCCAGCATTACCCAGGTGCTAGTTTGATGCTTATAATAGGTCTTTGTACTGAATCTGCATTATTTGCCTTAGGTGCCATTGAACCACAACACTTGAAGGATGATTGGTCTAAAGTTTATCCTGAATTGAAACATGCAGCTGAAGAGGATGATTCTGAATCTGAGGGTTTATCAGAACTAAATCAAGATGGTGATGATTTGACAGTTACACAAAAGCTAGATGAGATGCTTGAAGAAGCGAAAATTGGCCCAGAGTTGTTAGAAAGCTTAGGTAGTGGACTAAGAGGATTAAGTGATCAAGCAAGTAAGCTTTCAGATATCTCAGACGCAACGGTAGCGACTGATGATTATGTGCAAAGTGTTAGGGGTGCTGCAAGTTCTGTGACAACTTTATCTGAAACCTACACAATGGCTGCAGACGCATTATCAGGTCTAGCAGGAGATAATAGAGAAGGCGCAGATTTTGGTGATCAATTGTCAAAAATGTCGTCTAATCTTACTGAATTAAATTCTGCTTACGAGTTACAATTGAAAAGTGCTCAAGAAACATTAGAAAATTCGAAAGGATACTTTAATGGAGTTGATGAGTTAATGGATAGTTTGAATAATTCAGTTGATGATGCTAAAATATATTCAGAAAAAATGACTGAGCTTTCAAGGAATATTACGTCGTTAAATACTGTTTATGGAAATATGCTAACAGCAATGAATCCTAATGCTAACTCTTGAAGAGATAGTCTAGGGAGAGGTAAATGAAATTATTATATACATTTAATAGAGGGAATAGAATATGTCGTTAGGTGATATGGAACCAAGGCAGAAGATGATCAATTTGATGTACTTGGTGTTACTTTGTATGCTTGCCATGAATGTTTCGAAAGAGATTCTGCAATCATTTTTGATTATTAATGAAGGTTTAGAAAGAACAACTGAAAACTTCGAGAGTAAGATAAATCAGACTTACGATGTTTTTGGTCGAAAAATGGCAGATGATCCAGACAAAGTTGGAGTTTTTTATGATCATGCTAGGGAGTTAAAGGAAAATGCAGATGAAATCGTTGAGTTAATTGAATTAATTAAAAGGAAATTAGTTCAAACAGGCGATGGTTTGCCTGACGATGCACCAGATTCTTTATTTCACGTTGGCCATTGTCATAGTAAGGATAATCAAGATGCTGGAGCACAGATTATGATTGGCCCTGATTTGAATAATCCATTTGGTCCTGAAGTAGAATTTAGCGCACTTAATTTAAAAGGGAAAATCGCAGTTTTTAATGAGCATTTGGAAAGTTTCATTTTGGAAAAGGAACTTGTTGCTGAAATGCAAATTCCCTTAGGTGATGTAAGTGAGCATGGAATGATGGTTCCTTGGGAAATCGGGAATTTTAACCATTTACCGCTAGTTGCTACAGTTACTAATTTAACGCGTTTTCAAGCTGCAGTTAGAAATTCTGAAGCTGATGCCCTGAAGGAACTAATGTCAGAAATAGGCGCGGATGATTTCTCATTTGACACTTTAGCAGTTAAAGTAATCCCTCACAATGGAACCTACATTACCCAAGGAGACTCGTTTAAGGCAGATGTTATCGTTGCGGCGTATAGTACTACAAAAAATCCAAGACTACTTATCGGTGTAGTTGATACTACAGGAGATCAGCCAGAGGTTAAAGATGGAGATACTTCAAATGTAAGATTTGAAAATAGAGGAATACCAACCTATGGAGTTAAAACAAGTGCTCTAGGTGAGCAAACTTGGGGCGGTGTTATTCAAATCTTAAAGCCTAACGGAAAGTGGGCTCCTTATAAATTTGAGCACAAGTACATGGTGGCAAAGCCAAGCTTAGTGGTGTCCCCAACTAAAATGAATGTTTTCTACAAAGGCTTGGAAAATCCAGTAGATATTTCGGTTTCAGGTGTTGCATCACAAAATTTAACTATGACCATTTCTGGTGGTGGTTGCCGTGTTGTTCCTGTCAAAAAAGAGATGGGACAGTATGAGGTCGTACCTAACCCTAGATCTAAGGATAGAACGGTAAATATTACAGTTACTTCAAACGTTAATGGAGTAAAGAATTCTTATCCAGCAATAGAGTATCGTTTAAAGACTGTTCCTAAGCCAATTCCTTATTTTAACAACGAAACTGGTTCAGTTGATATGAAGAAAAGTAAGTTGCTAACTGGTAAGTTTATAACTGCTAAGTTGGATGATTTCTTATTTGAACTAAGGTACAGAGTAAAAAGTTTTGAGATGTTTGTGAGTGTTGGCGGAAAATCCGCTGTTTATACAGCTAAGGGAAACAAGCTTACGGGAGAGATGAAGAGTGTATTGCGAACAATGAAACCAGGTCAAACTGCGATATTTCAGAAAGTTGTTGCGCAAATGGATAAGGCTGGATCTACAGCTCGTCCTTTAGATGGTAATATTATTATTCACGTAAAATAAAAGTCATGAATAATCTGCTTAAAGTTAGTTTAGTAATAGTGTGTGTGTCTTTGGGGTTTACTGGAAGCGCTCAACAAAGTATGGTGTTAGATGGTATTGTTGTCAATGAAAATACCCCATCTAGGAAAATTATACCTTACACTAACCTGCGACAAGCAGATGTTATGTGGCAGAAGCGAGTTTGGAGAAGGATTGATTTAAGAAAAAAACAAAATCAAGTATTCTACTTTCCTGAAGAACCGTCTCAAGGACGTAAGAATTTATTTGATTACATCAAAGAGGGTCTAATCGATGATGGTACCCTAACGGGTTACGATCCAGGACCTCCTACTGATCCAGATGATGAGTTTACAAGAGCCTATACAGCTGAAGAAGTTTTAAAAAGAATGGTAACTGCAACTGAAGTTGAGGAATTTGACGAGTTCGGTGATGTTACTGGCGTTTTAACGGTTTTTGATACCTTAAGATCTGCTCAAATAAAATTTTATGAGGTAAAGGAAGAGTGGTTTTTTGAAAGACAACGTTCCGTTATGGACGTAAGAATTATTGGAATAAAGCCAATGGCGGAAGTTGAAGGTCCTGACGGGAATCCAACTCTTCAAGATTTATTTTGGATTTATTTCCCTGAAGCTCGTTATGTTTTTGCTAATAGCGAAGTATTCAATAGAAAGAATGATGCGGAAAGAAGAACCTATGAGGATGTCTTTTGGAAGCGTCAATTTGAATCTACAGTAATAAAAGTGTCTAATGTATATGATAGACAAATTAGAGATTATAAAACCGGTTTAGACGCATTGTTAGAAGCAGAAAAAATTGAGATGGAAATCTTTAATTACGAACATGATTTATGGCATTTCTAGCCTAATCAGAAATATGAATAAAAAAAAGGGAAGCATTGGCTTCCCTTTTTTTGTGACTAAATGTAGATAAGGCTTATTTGTACATTTTATTATAATAGTCCTGGTAAGATCCAGAAACAACTCCGTTTAGCCATGATTCATTGTCTAAGTACCATTTGACCGTAGATTGAATGCCCGTTTCAAATGTTTCGTTGGGAGTCCATTTTAATTCAGTTGTTACTTTGTTTGCGTCAATAGCATATCTCATGTCATGACCTTTACGGTCTTCCACATAAGTAATTAGTTTTTCTGAACTACCAATTTCCCTGTTTAATTCATGATCCATAACACAGCACAATTCTTTTACTAATTCAATGTTCGTCCATTCATTTAATCCACCAATATTATAGGTGGAGTTAAGAACACCTTCATGGAAAATACAATCAATTGCTTCTGCATGATCAACAACGTAAAGCCAATCTCTAATGTTCAAGCCTTTTCCGTATATCGGTAGCGTTTTGTTATTTTTAATATTGTTAATGCATAGTGGAATCAGTTTTTCTGGAAATTGATTAGGACCATAGTTATTGGAGCAGTTGGATATTTTAATTGGAAGTTTGTAAGTGTTTGCAAAAGCTCTTACAAAATGATCAGAGGCTGCTTTCGATGCGCTATAAGGACTTTTAGGGTCATAGGAAGTCTTTTCTGTAAAAAGCCCAGTATCTCCTAAACTTCCATATACTTCGTCTGTTGATACATGATAGAAAATATTGTCACTAAATGGTGCTGTCCAATTTCTAATGCATGAGTTCAGTAGGTTTACTGTTCCAATAACGTTGGTCTCGACGAAAATATTAGGATTTTCAATAGAGCGGTCAACATGTGATTCAGCAGCTAAATGAATAATATGACTAATGTGGTACTCTTTGAATACACTCTCAATATCGTGAACAGAACAAATATCCCCTTTAACGAAGACATAATTAGAGGCACTTTGTATATCTCTTAAATTTTCAAGGTTTCCTGCATACGTCAGAACATCAAAGTTTATAATTCTATAATCGGGATATTTATTTACCATCAGTCTCACTAAATGTGAACCAATGAAACCTGCACCTCCTGTTATTAAAATATTTTTCGTAAAATTCATGATTTATAAAGACCAATAATCTAGATCCCTGAACTTTCCTTGAAACACTCCTTTTACATCAACAAAAAGACCATCTTCAGACATTATTCCTTTGAAATAATTTTCATCTAATGCAATATACTCATCATGGTTAACTGCTAATATGACGGCATCATACTTACCAGTTATTCCATTTTCGGCTAATCCGAAGTGATATTCTTTAAATAGTTCTTTTGAGTCTGCATGAGGATCAACTACATCCACATTAACACGGAAAGATTGAAGTTCTTTTACAACATCACAAACCTTTGAATTCCTAATATCACTTACATTTTCTTTGAATGTGGCTCCCATAAGTAAAATGCGAGCTCCGCTAATATTTTTTCCTTTAGCGAGTATCTGTTTTACTGTTTGCTTAGCCACATAAAACCCCATACTATCATTTACATATCTCCCAGAGTTAATTACTCTTGCGTGATATCCAACTCCCTCTGCCTTAAATGTTAGATAATACGGATCAACACCAATGCAATGACCACCAACTAAACCAGGTTTAAATGGAAGAAAATTCCATTTAGTTCCGGCCGCTTCTAATACTTCGAATGTATTAATGCCTATCCTGTTAAATATGATTGACAACTCATTCATTAAAGCAATGTTTAAATCCCGTTGTGTGTTTTCAATAATTTTAGCAGCTTCAGCAACTTTAATAGATGATGCTCTATGCACACCTGGTTCAATTATTAGTTCATAAATCTTGGAAATTACGTCTAAAGATTCATCATCACAACCGGAAACTACTTTTAAGATTTTTGTTATCGTATGCTCCTTATCTCCTGGATTAATCCGCTCAGGGCTATATCCAACTTTAAAGTCTTCTATAAATTTTAATCCAGAGTGTTCTTCCAAAACAGGAATGCAATCATCTTCCGTACATCCAGGATATACTGTTGATTCAAAAACAACATAATCTCCCTTTTTTAGCACTTTGCCAACGGTAGTTGATGCCCCTAGCAATGGGCGTAAATTAGGCTGATTATATTCATCAATCGGAGTAGGCACAGCTACGATGAAAAAGTTAACATCTGACAAATCTTCCAATTTGTGAGTAAACGTAATATCACAACCTTCGAAGTCTTTAGACTCTAATTCTTCACTTGGATCAACGTTGTTTTTCATCATTTCTACCCTTTCAGCATTAATGTCAAAACCAACAACTTTAACTTTTCTAGCAAATTCTAACGCAATTGGAAGACCAACATACCCAAGTCCAATAATGCCTATTTTACTTTCTTTATTCAATATTTTTTCTAAAACCATTCTAGTTTAATTTCTTTACAGATCCGTCGATTAATTCGTATTCTTCTTTAGATTCTTCGCAAGTTGCTTTTCCATTTTCATTGAAAATCAGCTTAGAACCATATTCACTCATCCAGCCTATTTGCTTTGAAGGGTTTCCAACAACTAAAGCATAATCTAGAACTTCTTTCGTGACAACTGATCCCGCTCCAATAAAAGCAAACCTTCCAATATCATTTCCACAAACAACCGTCGCATTAGCACCAATTGTCGCTCCTTTTTTAACTGTAGTTTTTTCGTATTGTCCTCTTCTGTTTATTGCGCTTCTAGGATTAGTTACATTAGTAAAAACCATAGAAGGCCCAAGAAAAACGTCATCCTCGCAAATCACTCCAGTATAGATCGATACATTATTTTGAATTTTTACATTTTTACCCAAAATCACTTCAGGAGAAATAACACAATTCTGTCCAATGTTGCAATTACTGCCAATAATACAATCTTTCATAATATGAGAGAAATGCCATATTTTAGCTCCGTCACCAATCTGGCAACCCTCATCTATCACCGCTGTTTCATGATTAAAATATCCCATTTATTTTTTAATATAATCGGTAAAATCGTTGTGTTCGGTTTTGTATAATTCATCCGAGCTCAGTGATTTGAAGTATTCGTAAGTAATTTTTAATCCTTCCGATCGATTAACTTTCGGTTCCCAATCCAAAATACTTCTTGCTTTTGTAATATCAGGTTGCCTTTGTTTGGGATCGTTAATAGGCAGGTCGGTATAAATTACCTTCTGATCAGTATTAGTTAATTTAATAATTTCTTCTGCGAAATCTCCAATTGTAATCTCATCAGGGTTTCCAATATTCATTGGTAATGTATAATCTGAAATCAGCAAACGATATATACCTTCTACTAAATCATCTACATAACAAAACGATCTAGTTTGAGAACCGTCTCCAAATACTGTGAGAGACTCTCCTCTCAAGGCTTGTCCAATGAAAGCAGGTAAAACTCTTCCATCATTCAATCTCATTCGAGGACCATAGGTGTTGAAAATTCTAATAATTCTAGTTTCAACACCATGGAAATTTTGATAAGCCATTGTTATAGCTTCTTGAAAACGTTTAGCTTCATCATAAACACCTCTTGGACCAACAGGATTAACATTACCCCAATATTCTTCTGGTTGAGGGTGAACTGTAGGGTCACCATATACTTCACTGGTGCTTGCAACAATTATTCGTGCATTTTTAGCTTTAGCCAGTCCTAATAAATTGTGAGTGCCAAGAGAGCTCACCTTTAAAGTCTGGATTGGAATTTTTAGATAATCAATAGGGCTGGCAGGTGATGCAAAATGCAGAATATACTTAAGCTTACCAGGTACATTTACAAAATCAGAGACATCATGATTTGAAAACACGAAGTTCTCGTTCAACATCAAATGTTCGATATTGGTTAAATTTCCTGTGATCAAGTTATCCATTCCAATAACACGATAGCCCTCATCTAAAAAGCGTTCACAAAGATGGGAACCTAAAAATCCAGCTGCACCGGTTATTAAAACTTGTTCCATTATCGTCCTATACTAAAATAATTAAATCCTTTTTCCTTCATTTCTATGGTGTCGTAAAGATTACGTCCATCAAAAATCGCTTTAGTTGAAATTCCAGCACTTAGCCTCTCAAAATCAGGTGTTCTGAACACTTGCCATTCCGTGCAAATAAGGAGAGCGTCACAGTTCTCAATAGCTTCATTTTGATTGTTTGCAAATTTTATTTTATCCCCATAAAGTGCTTTAACATTATCCATTGCTTCCGGATCAAAAGCTGTAATTTCAGCTCCTGCTTCGATCAATAAATCAATGTTATATAATGCAGGAGCCTCTCTTATATCATCCGTATTTGGCTTAAAAGCAAGACCCCAAATTGCAATTTTTTTCCCTTTTAAATTATTATTGAAGTATGAATTTAGACGAGGAAATAGCTTTGTTTTTTGTGTTTGATTTACTTCCATTACAGCATTCAAAATTTGAAAATTGTAATCAATGTCTTTGGAAGATTTTACCAATGCTTGAACATCTTTAGGAAAGCAGCTTCCTCCGTATCCTATACCTGGAAACAAAAAGCGTTTTCCAATTCTAGTATCAGAACCCATACCCATCCTTACTTGATCAACGTCAGCTCCAACTTTTTCGCAAATGTTTGCGATTTCGTTCATGAAGGTGATTTTAGTCGCCAAAAAGGAATTAGCGGCATACTTGGTTAATTCTGCCGATTTTTCATCCATATAAATGATTGGATTACCCTGTCGCACGAATGGTCGATATAAATCATCCATATGTTTTTTAGCTCGTTCAGATGAAAGACCGATTACTACTCGGTCTGGTTTCATAAAATCATCAACGGCAAAGCCTTCTCTCAAGAATTCTGGATTAGAGACAACATCGAAATCACATTGAGCATTTTTAGCAATGGCAGCAATCACTTTTTCTGCAGTTCCAACAGGAACAGTGCTCTTATCAATGATTACTTTATAATCAGTAATAATTTTACCTAATTCATCGGCTACTCCAAGGATATACGATAGGTCAGCCGACCCATCCTCTCCCGGAGGTGTTGGTAAAGCAAGGAAAACATAATCACACTGATGAATTGCCGATTTTAAATCGGTTGTGAAACTCAACCTTCCCTGAGCAATATTTCTTTCAAATAATAATTCTAAACCAGGTTCATAAATAGGAACCTGACCATTCCTCATTTTCTCGACTTTATTGGCATCAATATCCACACAAATAACATGGTTACCTGTCTCGGCTAGACATGTTCCTGTAACCAATCCTACGTATCCTGTTCCAACTACAGCAACTTTCATTCTTTATTTTATTAAGGTTATTGATCTAAGAATTCAATTACCGAAGAGGTAATAAACTCAAGTTGTTCTTCGTCTAATTCTGTATGCATTGGTAATGAAATGACTTTCATTTTTAAGTAGTCGGTGTTCTCTAAAGACACTCTATCTTCAAATATCTCCGCAAATGACTTTTGTTCGTGCACTGGAAGCGGGTAATAAATATTTGAAGGAATTCCTTTTTTATCCAAATGCTTCATTAGCTCATTGCGATCTACTCCATTTAAGATCAGCGTGTACTGATGAAATCCATGATCCGAATAACTTGCAGTTTTTGGAACAGTAAGCTCTGGGCGCTCTGAGAATTCATTGTTATAAAAATTAGCAGCAATATTTCTTTCAGATAGATAGGTGTCTAAGTGTCTGAGCTTAATACGAAGAATAGCAGCTTGAATAGAATCAAGCCGGCTGTTTACTCCAATAACGTCATGGTAATATCTTTTGCTTTGACCATGATTTGAAACCATTCTAATTATGGCAGCTAAATCATCATCATTAGTCATAATGGCTCCGCCGTCTCCGTAACAGCCTAAGTTCTTAGAAGGGAAAAATGAAGTAGTTCCTACAGTTCCAATGGTACCTGCTTTTTTTGAAACGCCATCCTTTCCGGTATAACTAGACCCAATACCTTGAGCAGTATCTTCTATTACTGAAATACCATGTTCGTTAGCAATCTCCATAATTTCATCCATGGGAGCACAGTGTCCATATAAATGGACAGGTACTATTGCCTTTGTTTTAGGTGTAATTGCAGCTTTAAGAGAGTCTGGATTCATACAGAATGTCTCCCGATCTACATCAACAAAAATCGGAGTTAAATTTAACAGGCCAATTACCTCTGCGGTGGCGATATATGTGAAACTTGGAGAAATAACTTCATCACCGGGCTTCAAGCCTAGAGCCATTAAGGCTATTTGTAAAGCATCTGTTCCATTAGCCACAGGAATGACATGCTTTACATCTAAGTAATTTTCAAATTCAGCTTGGAACGATTTAACTTCTGGTCCATTAATGAATGCCGTAGATTTTAGAACATTCAATACAGCTGCGTTTACCTCGCTTTCAATTTTTTCATATTGGGTTTTAAGGTCAACAAGTTGTAAGTTTTTCATTGAAAAATTTTGCGTAAAAATAAAGTTGCGAATATAATTAAATTTGCAGCTGTGAAAGTCCATAAACTCTCGAAAAACTTGGTGAATCGCCACCTGTTAAAAGCGTTATTCAGGCCTCTGTTTTGTCTGTGGCTTCTTATTTGCATTGGGTTAACGTCTCGTGCTCAAAAAAGTATCTCTGATTCAGTAATTAGTATTTCTCATATTGATTTCATGTATGCTTTGCAAACTCCTTCTGGTGATTTAGCGGATCGTTTTGGTTTTTTTCATGGAATAGGAGGGGGATTCTTTCATAAAGGAAAAAATAATTTTGAATACGGTGGAGGAGTAACTTTCTTGTTTGGAACCCAAATACGAGAACGTACTATAATTGACAATTTATTGACACAAAATAGTACGATATTAGATTCTGATGGAAGAGCAGCTAATTTACTGGTATCGATGAGGGGTTGGCAGGTTCGAGTAAATATTGGAAAAGTTTTTTCACTTAATAAGCCAAATCCGAACTCAGGTATTTTAGTTAGAGCGGGTATTGGGTTCATGCAACATAAAATTCGAGTAGAGGATAGGCAAGTAAACACTCCTCAATTAGCATGGCCTTATCAAAAGGGTTATGACAGATTAACTAATGGTGTAATGTTCACCCAATTTATAGGTTATCAAATTTATAGCAATACTAAGCTTGTTAATTTTTATGCCGGAATAGAGTTTAATGAAGCATTTACGAAAAATCGTAGACTTTACAATTTTAGTGAAAAACGACAAGATACCGATGCTAGGTTTGATAGTTCTGTCGGGTTTAAATTTGGCTGGATGATCCCAATTTATAAACGCGCTCCAAAGGCGTTCTATTACGAATAAGCTTATCAAAACAATTTACTCAATTATAGTCAAGGCTTATGGGATCGCGGTGCATGTAGTAGCGTTATTTGGCAATAATAAAGCTGAGAATTGGGTATCTGGAAGGCGAAATTGGTATTCTAATTTAGAGAATAAATTAGCTTCAAATAAGAAACCGGTAATTTGGATTCATGCCTCCTCTACGGGAGAATTTGAGCAAGGAAGAACGGTAATAGATGGTTTGAGAAAGGCCAAAGGAGATTACTTTTTCCTATTAACATTTTTCTCTCCAAGTGGCTTCTTGCAACATAAAGATTATGAGGAAGTTAATGCAGTTTACTATTTGCCATTAGATAGTAAATCAAATGCTAATGAGTTTCTGAATGTTGTAAACCCGAAAATTGCCATTTTTATAAAATATGAATTTTGGTATTTCTATTTTAAGGGTCTTGCCAAAAGAGAGATTCCGTTGTTTTTAGTTTCAGCTAAGTTGACTAAAAATCATTTGTTCTTTAAATGGTATGGCAAGTCTTATCGAAAAGTATTGCAACATCCCTCACTGTTTTTTGTACAAGATGAATCAACAAATGCTCTGCTTAAGGAACTAGGTGTAGATAATGTAATGGTTACTGGTGATACTAGAATCGATCGGGTTTTAGAAGTTGCGTCTTTAAAAGTGTCTAATAGTATTGTTGAAGAATTTCTTGAAAATGAAAAGGCAATAATTGTCGGAAGCTCGTGGTCTGCAGAAGAAAAAATAGTGATTGAATGGCTTAACTCGGGAGTTTATTCTGGTAAAATAATTATTGCTCCGCATGAAATTAATGAGCAGCGTATTCAGAGTTTAGTGAATTCTCTGCAGGTTAAGACCATTCGTTACACTCATGCAGATTTAAATAATATCGAACCAGAAGGACAAGTTTTGATTATAGATTGCATTGGAATATTGAAGGATCTTTATAAATATGGTAGCTGGGCGTTTATTGGTGGAGGGTTTTCAGATGGTATTCATAACATTCTCGAACCTGCTGTATTTGGCTTGCCAGTGATTTTTGGTCCTAAATATAAAAAGTTTAGTGAGGCAGTTGATTTGATCGAACTAGGCGGAGCATTTAGTATTAGTAGTTTTAGCGCCTTCAATGAGCACTCTGAAAAACTAAACGACCCAAAAATTTTAATGAAGAGATCAAAGGTCTGTAAATCTTATATTGAACAAAATCAAGGAGCCTCTCTTAAAGTTGTAAAACAGATAAATCAATATTTGTAATATGAAATTGTTGTTGATTTTTATTGGTGGCGGAGTAGGAAGCGTTTTACGGTATGGAATTGCTCATTTGTTTTCTGTCAAAACCGCCTTTCATCCTTTATTAGCTACTCTGTCTGTAAATACTGTTGGATCTTTTTGTCTAGGTGCTTTGGTAGCCTATTTTGCTAGGCAGAATGGGCAAAATGAAAATATAGCTTTGGCCTTAACAGTTGGGTTATGTGGTGGATTTACTACGTTTTCTACTTTTTCCTTGGAGATCATTAACTTGCTTAAGACGGGTGATTTTATTCAGGCTAGTATTTATATTTCCTCGTCTATATTACTGTCCTTGTTTCTTCTTTTCTTAGGCTGGAAATTAATGGCGTAGTATTACAGAACCGTTTAGATGCCTTGTGTTAAGTGAAGTTTCATTCATTCATGCGCAGCATTAAATCCTAGGTCGTTTTAGAATTGAAGTACTTCAGGACGTTTTTTTGTCAGTGTTAAGCTGAATTAAAGGAGCGCTTTTATTTATAGGAGTGAATTGCCCTTACGAATATTTTTTTGCCTACTCCTTTTTCTATTTGATTTTTTTGAATTCTAACAGCTTCAATTTGTACTCCAACTCCACCTTATTAAGTTGGATATTGTATAAGACTCAGTTATAATGTTCATGTTATTACTTGTTTTTAATTGGCTACAACAATTAATCGCTGATTTCTGTCTTCATTAATGTTTTCAAACACATGAAGATACTCGAGTGGAAAAGACTTTTTTATGTTTCCCCTTAGTATGGCATAGCTCATCATCTGCTATTAAGGTAACTACTGGAGATCGTT
>TARA_B110000879_G_scaffold52724_1_pt1 | contig 33416 bp, 27 predicted proteins | sample TARA_B110000879 | Tara Oceans TARA_B110000879 (sample SAMEA4398094) | marine metagenome | biome: Polar Biome; feature: [SRF] surface water layer (ENVO:00010504); material: water (ENVO:00002006), including particulate matter (ENVO:01000060) such as... | depth 5 m
TAAAAATTGCACACGAATTAAAAGATTCTGATGTAAACTATTTTAGAGCGGGAATTTGGAAACCAAGAACAAGACCTGGAATGTTTGAAGGTGTTGGAGAAATTGGTTTGCGATGGCTTAAAAAAGTAAAAGAAGAGACAGGTATGAAAACCTGTACAGAAGTTGCCAATGCAGCGCATGTAAAATTGGCTATTGAAAATGATGTCGATTTATTGTGGATTGGAGCACGTTCTACTGTATCACCTTTTATCATGCAAGAAATTGCAGATGCTTTGCAAGGAACGGATAAAATTGTATTGGTAAAAAATCCAGTAAATCCAGATTTAGCTTTATGGCTCGGTGGAATTGAAAGATTGTATACGGCAGGAATTAAAAATTTAGGTGCAATTCATAGAGGGTTTTCTACCTATGAGAAAACAAAATATAGAAACATTCCAGAATGGCAAATCGCGATTGAATTTCAAAATAGATTTCCAGACTTACCATTAATTTGCGATCCTTCTCATATTACTGGAAACAGAGATATGATTTTTGATGTTTCACAAACAGCACTAGATTTAAATTTAGATGGGCTTATGATCGAAACACATACAGATCCAGACAATGCTTGGAGTGATGCTGCACAGCAAGTAACGCCAGATTCATTAAAGCAAATTATGCAAGATTTGAAGATCAGAAAAGAAACCAATACAGAAGCTGAATATAAATCTTCTTTAGACAACTTGCGTGCGAAAATTAACGTTGTAGACAGTCAGCTAGTCGATTTACTAGGAAAACGGATGAAAGTTGCCGATGAAATAGGAGCGCTTAAAAAAGAAAAAAATGTTGCGGTTTTACAATCAAAACGTTGGAACGAAATTCTAGGAAATATGATTTTAGAAGGTGAAAGCAAAGGATTGAGTGAGGAATTTGTTTTAAAAATGTTCAAAGCAATTCATCAAGAATCCATCAATCATCAAGAAAAGATAATCAAAGGATAATTGATTAAACGAGTCAGTTAACGGGCACTTTTTTTCTGGTTTAAATAATATAGACGTTTCAGGTATTAAAAACCTGAAACGTCTTTTTTTTAACTCAAATTCTCATTTGTATTCTCAATTCGTATTTTATTCTCATCTTTGTAATAATGACAGGAATCGTATACAAATCTACCGGAAGTTGGTATCAAGTAAAATCTGATATTGGCGAATTTTATAAGTGTAGAATGAAGGGGAAATTTAGAATTCAAAATATTAAAAGCACCAATCCAATTGCTGTTGGAGATAAGGTTGAATTTGATGTTGAGCAAAAAGGAGATGATGAAACTGGTGTGATTAAAACGATTTTTGAACGCGATAATTTTATCGTTCGTAAATCGGTCAACCTGTCAAAACAAACGCATATTATTGCTTCAAATATTGATCAGGTTTTCTTGTTAATTACCATCAACAATCCTCCAACCTTCTCCGCATTTATAGATCGTTTTTTAGTGTCTGCAAGAGCCTATAGTATTGATGTTATTTTGATTTTTAATAAGATAGATTCGTATGCGCTTGAAGAACGTGCTGAGATCTTATACTTAAAAGATATTTACGAAAAAATTGGATATCAATGTGAAGAAGTTTCTGCAACTCAAAACAAAAATGTTTCCAAAATTAAAGAACTAATGTTGGGTAAAATATCCATGTTTGTTGGGCATTCTGGAGTTGGAAAAACAACATTAGTAAATACCATAGAACCTACTTTAGATTTAAAAACGAAAGAAATTTCTGACCAACATAGCCAAGGAAAACACACCACTACGTTTGCAGAAATGTTCGATTTAAGTTTTGATGCAAGAATTATTGACACACCTGGAATTAAAGGTTTTGGAGTTGTTGATATTGATAAATATGAATTAGGAGATTATTTTCCTGAGTTTTTTGCTTTAAAACAAGACTGTAAATTCAATAATTGTATTCATGTAAAAGAGCCACAATGTGCCGTAAAAGAAGCATTGGAAGCTGAAGAAGTTTCGTGGTCTCGTTATCGAAGTTACCTTCAAATTTTAGAAGGAGAAGAAGAATCGGAACACTACAGAACCGATATCTGGGACGAAGAAGATAATTAGCAAACGATGAAAGTTGTCCTTCAGAGAGTCTCAAAAGCAAGCGTTGTAATTAACGACCGACAAATAGCCTCCATTCAACATGGACTTTTATTATTCGTTGGCATTGTTGCAGATGATACCCAAGAAGACATCGATTGGTTGGTTCGAAAAATCAGTAATCTCCGTATTTTTAATGATGCAGATCATGTGATGAACAACTCATTAATTGATAGTGACGGAAAGGTACTTGTGGTGAGTCAATTTACACTTCACGCTACAACTAAAAAAGGCAACAGACCCAGTTATATCAAAGCAGCAAAACCGGATATTGCCATTCCAATTTATGAGAATTTTATTACAACCTTATCTTTAACAATTGGCAAGAAAGTACAAACAGGTGTTTTTGGTGCCGATATGAAAGTGAGCCTATTAAACGACGGCCCCGTCACTATTATAATTGATTCTAAGGACAAAATATAAATTTCAAATAAAAATAATAAAATTTATTTCCCATGGAAACTAAATAAATTGTATGTTTGCTTTACAAACTTATTTTAACTAAATAATTTAATAAATAAAGATGAAAAAAATAATTCTATTAGTAGCGATTACAGCAACTGTATTTGCATCATGTATTGGAGAGAAAAAAGAAAAAACAGCAATAAAAGAAGCCGTGGTTGTTCCTGTAAATGCCACAGATTTGAACAATGTAGATACTACTGTTTCTATTTTAAATTGGAAAGGGAGTAAGCCGACAGGTTTTCACAACGGAACCGTTGCATTGAAAAGTGGTGGTTTGTTAATTGAAAACGGTATCTTAACACAAGGGACTTTTGTTGTTAATATGAATACAATTACCAATACAGACATGGCGGGTACTAATGGTGCAGCAAAAATAGAAGGGCATTTAAAGGCTTCAGATTTCTTTGATGTTGCAGTAGCTCCAACAGCAAAATTTGTCATTACTTCAGTAGTAGATACCGAAGGAAAATTAGCCGTTACAGGAAACCTTACAATAAAAAACACAACGAAAAGTATTACTATTCCAGCAACAATTGCTACAGTCGAAGGGATCACAACTTTTAAAAGTGAAACGTTCACCATTGATAGAACTGATTTTGGTGTTGTGTATGCTTCTAAAAAATTAGATGCCGCCTTAAAAGATAAGTTCATTAATGATTTAATGGAAATGTCTTTTAGTGTAGTTACGAAAGCTTAGTGTAAATTTTAAAAAAAAAGAGAAAATATGAAATCAATTAAAGCAGATAGACCTACTTGTGGGTGTGGAAACACTTCAGACCCAGATGGGTATTGTGATGGATCTCACGCAACAAAATAGAAAAAAAATCAATGTATTTTGAAAACCCAAAACGAAAGTTTTGGGTTTTTTCATGAATTATTTATTAGTTTTTTTGTTTTTATTAAGTGAAATTCGAAAAAAAATATTTCAATTATAAGAAATATCTTTCAATTGCCGGCTACTTTATGGTTTTACAGTTGAATTGTTGTTGTGTTTTTTACTTGCTCTATTGCAAAAGAACTATGGGTACTGCCTATATATTTAATAGCGGTTAGTTTGGTCAACATAAATTCTCTGTATGCGTCCATGTCTCTTATATAAATTTTAAGAATATAATCATAATCTCCACTGACATGAAAACACTCAGAAACCTCTTCTAGTTTTAAAATTTCACGCTCAAAAATAGTCACATATTCTTTGGAATGTTGCACGAGTTTTACATGACAAAAAACCAAAAAGGCTTTTTCAATTTTATTTTTATTTACAATTGCAACATACTTCTGAATTACCTTTTGATGCTCCAATTTTTTGATGCGTTCATAGATTGCCGTTATCGATAGGTTTAGTTGTAAAGACAGTTGTTTAGTCGTTTGTTTGCTGTTGTTTTGTAAGCTGTTAAGGAGTTTTTTATCAATTGAATCTAGCATAAAAATTTTCTAAAATAAGTATTATTAATACGTGTTATTAGTTTTTAAAACTATTATATAGGTTAAATATAGATATTTAATTTATATATTTATTAATGTGTTGGTTTTTTTTCTAAAAAGTTGTCAGTTTGTATTGTAAAAAACTACAATTATGAAATTCAATCCAGCAGATAAAATTCAAGATTTACAATATTTCGGAGAAAATGGAGGGGTCAATCCCTCCATTTCAGATTCTTCAACGTACACTTTTCTGACGGCAAAAACAATGGCTGATACCTTTGATGGAAATACTGATGGATGCTATTTGTATTCAAGGCATTCTACCCCTAGTAATAACTATTTAGGAGAAGCTTTGGCTGCAATGGAAGGAACCGCCGCCGCAAACGTTGCAGGTTCTGGCATGGGAGCCATTACGCCAACGCTATTACAATTGTGTGGTGCAGGAGATCATATTGTTTCAAGTAGAACAATTTATGGTGGAACCTATGCGTTTTTGAAAAATTTCACACCAAGAATGCAAATTGAAACCACCTTTGTAGACATTACAAAATTAGCAATGGTAGAAGCTGCAATTACAACAAATACCAAAGTTTTGTATTGCGAATCTGTAAGTAATCCATTATTAGAAGTTGCAGATATTAAAAGTTTGGCTGTTTTGGCAAAAAAACACAGTTTAAAACTCGTGGTAGACAACACCTTTTCTCCATTATCGATTTCTCCAGCAAAATTGGGTGCAGATATTGTAATTCATAGTTTGACAAAATTCATTAATGGGTCTTCAGACACTATGGGTGGCGTTGTTTGTGGTTCGACAGACTTTATCAATTCACTTAAAAGTGTTATTGATGGTGCGAGTATGTTGTTAGGCGCTTCTATGGATAGCTTGCGCTCTGCGTCTATTTTAAAAAATATGAGAACGCTGCATCTTAGAATAAAACAACACAGTAAGAATGCCTCTTTTTTAGCTGAAAAATTTGAAAATTTAGGCATTAAAATAGTCTATCCAGGATTGGTATCACATCCATCTCATATGGTGTTTAAATCCATGATGAATGAAGAGTTTGGTTTTGGTGGAATGTTAACGATTGATGCTGGTTCGCTTGAGAAAGCAAATGCGTTAATGGAATTGATGCAAGCAAAAAATGTAGGGTATTTGGCGGTGAGTTTAGGTTTTTATAAAACACTTTTTAGCGCATCAGGAACTTCAACATCCTCAGAAATACCTGAAGACGAGCAAAATGAAATGGGACTTTCACCGGGTTTGATTCGATTCTCAATTGGTTTGGACAATGATATTGAAAGAACGTATAGAATGATGAAAACCTGTATGGAGGAAGTAGGAGTCTTGTAGTTTCTTAAATTAGTTTTAAGGCTACAAATAGTGTTAAATTTAGAGACTTTAATAAATTTCAAGCTGAGCTTGTCGAAGCCAATTGCAAGTTAGATCCCTCGAATTCTTTCCACAAAAACGGCCAAATCCTTTTTAGTAGGCGCATTTCCTTGAAAAGGTAAAATATCCCATTCGTTATTTTTTCGGAAAATAGTGAAGTTAAAAACCGAGCTATTCTCATCTTCAGGGTTTAACATCGGGTATCGCAAGTCTACATATTTATAAGTGCCAGTTTCTGCTCTTTTAGAAAGATTAAAATACCCATTACTAAACCAAGTCAAGGTGTGTAAATTTTCATCACTCATATCAATTAGTGCATGATTTTTATCAACGCTTATAATTTTTTCTGAAAATGACTTCTGATCCAATAAAGAATAAAAAGTCAAATGATATTGGGTTTCGGTTTCTGCGACTGCATACCACAATATATTGTTTAAAATAGTGGGTTGCGCTGAAAATCGATCCATGGAAATACCTGCTTTCTCAAAAGATTTTTTAAAGACAGTATCCATGTATAATTTATTTCCGACGGTAAACAACATGTAAAAAGAACTGATATAAATTCCCGCTTTTGTCCATTTCATTTTTTTTGGATTCTTTCTTTTATAGCACAAAACCACAATGAGACAAATTAAGAAAGGGAGCGTATATAAGGGATCGGCAACAGAAATATTATTAAAAGCAACCCGGTAATCAGAAAATGGTGCAAACAACTGAGTGCCATAAGGCGTAAAGCAATCTAAAATTGGGTGCGTGAAAATTGCCCAAAAGAAAAGCCACATCCAATCTTTTTGAGTGGTAGTTTCCTTTCTTTTTCCTGAACTGTATGCTTTAAAAGTAATCCAGCCAAAAAAGAAAGCACCTAAGACTGCAAACAAAATAGAGTGCATAAATCCGCGATGAAAAGCCATGGCTTGAATTTCATTACTGTACAAAAAACGCCCAATAAAAACATCTAAATCTGGGATTGTTCCTCCAATAGCCCCAAATAAAAGCGCCTTATTTCCAATTTTTTTACCGAGTACCATTTGGCCACAAGCGGCACCTAAAACTATTTGAGTTAACGAATCCATAACTGCAAATGTAAGCAACCAATTTCATTTGCATATAATGGTGTAAAATCGTAACATTACAGAACAAAATTTTTTTAGAATGCAAAAAGAAAAAAAACTGTCAGAAATCATCATTGAAGACCAAAAAATCATAGATAATAAAGAATTAAGTCTTTTAGAGTCTTTAATTCCCGTTGTCATTCTAATGTGTTTGTTGGCGTATAATATTTTTGTTGAAGAGGGTGAATGGTTTGGCGGTTATTCAAATCAATACATACTTTTAATTGGAGGCTTTATAACCGCATTGGTTGGTTTTAGAAACAAGGTTTCTTTCGGGACAATGGTTGCTGAAGTTTGGGAAAATTGGAAAAGTGTTTTTGTTCCCATTACAATTTTGTTTTTAGTAGGAGCTTTGGCCGGTACATGGTTAGTAAGTGGTATTATCCCAGCCATGGTGTATTATGGTTTACAAGTACTAAGTCCAGAAATATTTTTGCCAGCCTCTGTGATTATTGCAGCAATTATATCTATTGCAACAGGGAGTTCTTGGACAACCTCAGCAACCGTAGGTATTGCTTTGGTGGGGATTGGAAGTGCATTAGGAATTCCTACAGGAATGATTGCAGGAGCCGTTATTTCCGGTGCTTATTTTGGAGATAAAATGTCACCTCTTTCCGATACTACCAATTTAGCGCCCGCTATGGCAGGAACTGATTTGTTTACTCACATTAAATACATGGCCTATACTACAGTGCCAACTATTATAGTAACCCTTATTATTTTTGCTGTTTTAAGTGCTACTATAGATACAGCAGGGAGTGCAGACATTAGTAGCCTGTTAGCTTCTATTGATAATACATTTTACATTTCACCATGGTTGTTTTTAGTTCCAGGTGCTGTAATTGGAATGATTTTAATGAAAACAAAACCATTAATTGCTTTAGGAATCGGCGTTTTCTTAGCCGCCATTTTTGCATTTATTTTTCAAGGTGATGTACTTAGTAGTTTGTCAGATTCTAACTTTAAATCCATTATTACTTCCGTTTGGACAGATGTAGAAATTAAGACAGACAATGATACATTAACTGAATTATTTAGTTCTGGTGGAATCTTGGGAATGTTATGGACCATTCTATTAATTATCTGTGCCATGGTTTTTGGAGGTATTATGGATGCCATTGGTGCATTGGCAAAAATAACTAAGAGTTTATTGTCTGTAGCAACCTCTGTTTTTGGATTGTTTGGAAGTACGGTTTTAAGTTGTTTTGGTTTAAATGCAATTGCATCAGATCAATATTTAGCCATTGTAATACCAGGTAAAATGTTCAAAAAAGCCTATGAAGACAAAGGGTTAGCCCCAGAAAACTTAAGTAGAACTTTAGAAGATTCTGGAACCGTAACGTCTGTTTTAATTCCGTGGAATACTTGTGGAGCTTATCAATCTGGAGTATTAGGAGTAGGCGTTGGAGAATATTTCATCTATGCTATCTTTAATTATTTAAGTCCAATAACGACCTTGATATTTGCAGCATTTAGCATAAAAATAAGACAGTTGGTAAAGAAGTAAAAATGATTGTTGCTGCACAAACTTTAGATGCAAAAAAACTTACAGAGATTGCTTTACAATCGAAAGCATACTGGGGCTATTCAGCAGTACAAATTGAAAGTTGGAAAGAGGAGTTGATGGTCATTCCAAAAATGTTTCAGCATAGCGTAATTCATAAATACCTTATTGATACTGAAATTGCGGGTTTCTATATTTTAGAAAATACACAACCTCACAGCGCTTCTCTAGCATTTTTATTTGTTGCACCACAATTTATCAAACAAGGCATTGGGAAACAATTAGTAGTCCATGTAATTGAATACAGTCGTAAAAACAATTACACTTTTTTAAAAGTGCTATCAGATCCCAATGCCGCAGGGTTTTATAAGAAATACGGATTTAAAGTTATCAGCCAAAAACAAAGCTCGATTGCAGGTAGATTTTTACCAGCAATGGAATTGAGACTTTCTTAAAACAGGGGATTATTTCTTTTTAAGAAGATTCAACACAGTTGAAATCAGCAATAACACCCATGGAGTTCCATGTAAAAAAACATCCAACCAATCTTGTGGTTGCATTGCGTTTTCTCCGGAAAAAGCATTTCCTCCTAAAAGCCAATGGATTTTTCCTACAATATGTGGTGGATTAAAAGGCGCAAGGCCCAAAGTGAAACTTGCAATTAAAAAAAGCTTCCAGTTATTTTTAAGTTGATGTTTGATTGTTTCTTAATTTATAGTTTTTGTACAAAGCAAAAAGAAAGCCAATTACCGTATGTGTTATTAGGCAGAAAGCCAATCTGAAAAATGTACCGATTCCATATGGATCATGCCCCCAAATATAGTTCCCTAGATAAATTTCAGTACAAAAATAGAATAGTATGAGAATTATATTCCAAATAATAAATCGTAAGAAATGAGTCCATATTGACAAAAGAACAAGGCTGAAAACCCATAAAAAAACAGGAATAATTAAAAGTAAGATTAATTCCATAAACTTAATTTTTTCAATAAGGACAAGATCATTTAGTGCACTAAGTTTCTAAATAAACCAATTCCAAACCAGTCCAAACCGGATGGTGAAATCTCTGTAAGGATAATTGGGTGCAGAAAAGTAATTTCGATCTCCTAAAGAAGACAACACATTGTCAATCTTAAAAAATAAACGCGTTCTTCTTACTTGTGCGTTAAAGAAAAAATCGACGGTTGGAAAGCCAATTTTTGTATCATTTTGCAATGTGAATTCTCCTAATAATGGATTGTAAGCATTGGCGTTGTATGTTGTGAAGTATTTAAAAGTAGCACCAATTTGCACCTGCATAGCTTTCTTTTTAAACCAATAATCGGAGTAATAAAGTGTATTTCTTGTTACAAATTCAGGCACCCTAAAGACCGAGCTTCCCGCACTTACTTTTTGATACATGAGGGTGTTGTTGAGCGCAAATTCCCGATAGGTAAATTCTTTGGATACTTTGGCTTTTAAATAGATAACATTTTCTTCAAATTGTTGCGGTGCATTGTTCTCATCAAAGTAAGTGTAGTTGTCAATATGGGTAACATGCAAAGAACCATTCACCCATTTCGATTCCAATTCAAAACCTAAATCTCGCGTTTTTACATTGCTAAAATTACGTTCCCAATTATAGGCATCATAAACACTTTGATGTAATAGGTAGTTGAAGTTTGGTAGCTTAGAACTAAGTAATAAATTTGCTCTTACAGAGAATACACTGTCTTTTTTGTAGATAGCTTCTCCTTTTAAATAGCTTCCAGATAAAAGAGAACTTCCCGGTGTAAGGGATGCATCTGCATTCAATTGAAAATTTTTAATTTTCGCTTTCCAATCGGCACCAAAAGAAACAGCACTCCCAGACAATTCCGTGTTAGAAATGTTGCTATTGGTGTTCAAGATGGTGTCGTATTTGTAATAAAAACTAGTGATGTCCGTTTTTATTTTAAACTTCCCTAAAACATATTTAGAATTAAATTCTAAAAAAAACTGATTGTTAGCCAGGTTACTTTCCACACCTTCATCGGTTGCGTCTGTTGCATTTATTTCACCAAAAACAGCAGTCGTTCTATCTCCCTGAATAAAATCGTAGGTCTTTGTTTCACTATTTAAAATATGTCCAATTTTTAAATTGCTAAAGTCTTTGCTGGAAGTAGAATCTTTTTTAGAAAACAATTTAAAATCATGTTCAAGGTAAAAACGCGTTCCTTCCAAAAGACTTTCAGAGTTGTTTAAACGAACATCTAATCGCCCTCTGTCACTAAAATTTATATCATTTTCAATGAAAGAATTTAGTGCCGTATCTGTTAATCCACCACTTTCTTGATTTAAAATATCTTGTGAAGCAATATGTCCTCTTAGCGCATATCGGTTGTTTTTTGTAATGTAATGAAACGAAGCTCTAAAATTTCCATTACTTGCCAATGCCTGTCTGTAAGCACCTAACGAACGAATACCTTCATACGTAAATGATATGTTGAATTTTTTTGAGAAATTTAAGGAAAAAAGAGATTCTAAAACCTGTCCTTGTTGCAATCCTGTTCGGTACATAATTTCTGAAGTAGGCGTAGGTACTTCATAATATTTGACATCCTCTACATTTAGATAATTAAATTGTTTTCCTCTAAAACCAATATCGGGTAAGTTAGAAATGGCATCAAAACTGTACCCCAAGTTATTAAAAGTCTGCCCTTGGTTATGAAAGCCCAAAAGTTCAAAATCATCTTTTCTCAAAAAATTGAATCTGTATTCTTTTTGAATGGTTAACGTCGTGTCAATATAAGTAGTGTCCTTTTTGAAAGAGAAAATTTTGTAATCTGTATATTTCGTTTTAGCAGATAATGTGACCTTTACACTTCCTGAATTATTTAAAGAATCTATGGTACCATCGCTATTAAAAGAATATTTTTCTTTTTTAGCTCTTGCTCCCATCCCTAGTTTTTTTTGTGAAAAACTATGAATGCTAGATAGCAAAAATAAAAATAAAAGGAATTTAGCGGGTTTCGTCATAGTGTTCTTCTGCAGCAGCAAATGTAAAATAATAAAATGATAATTTACATCTATAATTTCAATACAAACTGTTAATTTTCAGAAGCACTCCTCCCTTTTTTGCATTTTAAGAATACACTTGATCTGTATTTTTTATGTGCAACTAGATTAGAGAAGCAGAATTTATAAGAAAAAGTTTTCTTTTCTTTGTAAGATGCTAAAACTAAACTGTAGCGGTTTTTCTTTAGAAGCCGGAACAGATGAAGCGGGTAGAGGTTGCTTGTCTGGACCTGTTGTTGCTGCTGCTGTCATTTTGCCTAAAGATTTTACACATCCTTTTTTAACGGACTCAAAACAGTTGTCAGAAAAAAAGCGAGATGAATTAAGACCCATAATAGAAGCAAACGCATTGGCTTTTGGAGTTTCCTTTGTTTGGCAAGACGAGATTGATGAAATTAATATTTTACAAGCTTCGATTACTGCAATGCATCGTTCAGTAGATGCACTTAAAATTCGCCCTGAGTATATTATTGTAGATGGAAATAAGTTTAGAAAATACAACGAAATTCCACACGAAACCATTGTAAAAGGAGATGCGAAATATTTAAGTATTGCAGCCGCTTCTGTACTAGCAAAGACCTATAGAGATGAATACATGCAGAGTATTCATGCAATACTACCAATGTACAATTGGGCAAAGAACAAAGGATATCCTACCAAAGAACATAGAGCTGCCATTAGAGAATTTGGTGCAACCGACTATCACAGAAAGACATTTCGATTACTGCCAGAACAATTAAAATTAAAAGTGTAAGCTCTTTTTTCGGGGTTTTTGATTTGAATAAATCTGTAAAATACGGATAGAAGATATTTTTTCAGATTCCTCATTGATATCGAAATCAAACCCAAACTTTTTTCTATTTTTACGTTCTCAATTTATATTAGATGATTAAAAAGACACGTGCAGAAATTACCAAATGCATCCTTCATAAAGTTGCCAATAAATTTAACAGTGGACACAATGTTTTCTCGGAAGATTTAATTCGTTTTGACCAAGAAGGCTATGACTTGATGAAAAGTTTTTTATTGAAACCGTATGGCAGTTTAACACAAAGTTACCGTTTTTCACATCACGCAGATGTTCGTTTAAATGAATTGAACAATTATGCTTCAGAAGTATTTAAAGAAGAAGGCTCCTTTATCGAGTATTCAAAAAACATTGTAAATCACTTATACGAGCAATCCAATTCTGCTCAAATTAAAACAGGAGATGTATTGATTGTCTTTATTGAAGGAATTGAATACAAAGATGTATTAACAGAAGCCATAGGTGTTTTTAAAATTGAGAATAAAGTCGATTTCTTTCAATCCTACCTAGACGATAATAAAAGTTTTGATGTGGTTGTTCAAAAAGGAATTTCAACAAAAAAAATTGACAAAGGCTGTTTGATTTTAAACACTTCAGATACAGAAGGAACAATTGTTTTGTCTGTAGATAACAATAATTATGATGCACAATACTGGATCAAAAATTTTTTAAGTGTAAAACTAGCAGATGACAACAACTCTCATACTCAGAATTATTTAGAGTTGTGCAAAGAGTTTTCCGAAGAAGTTATCAAGCCAGAGTTAGGGATGAAAGAACAAGGAAACTTCTTAGCAAGTACTGTTGATTATTTTAAAGAAAATGAAGCGGTAGATTATGCTACATTTAAAGAAGAAGTTTTTGAAGAAGACAAACACAAAGAATTATTTGATGATTATAAAAAACATTATGAAACATTAAATGATGTGCTAATTCGAAATAACTTTGATGTTTCTGGAGTTGTTCTCAAAAAGGAAAAAGCCAAACTTAAAACCGAAATTAAGTTAGACACAAACATAAATATCAAGTTAGATGTAGACGCACCTGAAGCTGCTTCAGAATACCTAGAAAGAGGGTATGATGAAGAGAAAAAAATGAAATATTACAAAGTGTATTTCAACGAGGAGAAGTAATTTTTTGTGCTTCCACAGCAATTTAGAATCTTTAAGAAAGGATGAGTTCATCTACTTCAAAAAGTGTTTTGAAGTGTTTTAAGATTTTCTCTTTTACAGCCTCTTCGTCAATTTTTTCACCCAACTCAACCTCCATAGAAGTCACCGCTTTGCCTTTAATACCACAAGGAATTATATTGTCAAAATAGCCCAAGTTTACATTTACATTCAGCGCAAAACCATGCATGGTGACCCATCTTGAAGAACGGATCCCTAAGGCACATATTTTACGCGCAAAAGGTGTGCCTACACCAAGCCAAACACCTGTTTCACCGTCACTTCGAACACCTTCTAAACCGTATTCTGCAATTGTTAAAATAATCGCTTCTTCTAATAGTCGAAGATATTTGTGAATATCTGTGAAAAAATTTTCCAAATCTAAAATAGGATAACCTACAATTTGGCCAGGTCCGTGGTAGGTAATGTCGCCACCGCGATTGATCTTATAAAAAGTAGCTCCTTTTTCTTCTAGTTGTTGTTCGTTCAGTAGTAAATTACTTAGATCACCGCTTTTACCTAGGGTATACACATGCGGATGTTCTACGAATAGAAAGTAATTTGGCGTTATCTTGTTTAAGTCATTACGGCGATTCCCAATTTTAAGAGCTACAATTTCTTGAAGCAACTCAGATTGGTATTCCCAAGTTTCTTTATAGTCTTTTGACTTTAAATCTTTGACGGTCACTTTTTTGTTCATAATCACAATACAAATATAAATATTTGTTTGTATTTCCAAGCTTCTAGCAGTCCCTTTCTACGCCCTTTAAAAATTTTTCAAAACGAAGTATACAGACACAATAGGTTTCTTTAAAGGAGAGATGATCAAAGATGAAGAATGCATTGTTTGCTAAATGTATTCCCTTTAGGAGTAAGTCACTGTTTTCTGGATGAATTCAATTAGAATGGCAGTGGCTACCCTAAAGTAAGCAAAAGATTTACTATCGAATTCAATGTTCAGTGTTTTTAGTTTTTTTATGTTTAGAGAGAGTTTACTTCATACTGTTATTACAAATATTTGTCTATATTTGAGAAGCTATTATTCAAGTTGAATTTAATAGATTTTTTAATCTTTATACTTACCCATTTAAATGAAAAAAAATACTTTAACTTTTTTGCTCTGTCTTTCGGTTACCATTAGTTTTTCACAATCCAAGATTTGGAAAACAACGACTCAAAAAGGAGAATTTCAAGGGCATTCAACCGAAAAATTAGACACCAATAATTCCGCAGTACTTGCATTAGATTTCGAAGCTTTCCAAAAACAATTGGAAAACGCACCTTTAAGAAGCGTTACTGCTAGATCTTCAAATACACTCATTAGTCTTCCCAATGATAAAGGCGCATTACACGTTTTTAGAATTATAGAAGCACCCGTTTTTTCAGCGAGTTTGTCCGCACAATATCCAGCAATAAAATCTTATATAGGTTTTAGTACAAACAACTCAGGAGCAGTTGTAAGAATGAGTGTGTCTCCAAAAGGAGTACAAACCATGATTACTTACCGAGATCAACCAACTGTTTATATGCAACCTTTAAAAGGTGATGTTGAAAACTATATTGTTTACAACAGACTTTCTAAAACCAACTTGCCTAAAGAAGATTTTATTTGTGCTACAGCAGATGAATTGGTAAAAGATGCCGGTTTAAATAATGTAACACAAAGGGATGCCGACGATCAAATACTCCGTAAGTTTCGATTAGCAATGTCCGTAAATGGAGAATACACGGCTTACCACGGCGGAACCGTTGCAGGTGCTTTGGCAGCAATAAACGCAACAATGACCCGAGTAAATGCCGTTTTTGAAGCTGACATGTCTGTTACTTTTGAAGTACAAAATTTTCCAGAATTAATTTATACAGATTCAAATACAGATCCTTATTCAGGATCTTTAAGTGCTTGGAATGTAGAATTGCAAAATACATTAACAACCACCATTGGAAATGCTGCCTATGATATAGGTCATATGTTTGGAGCTTCAGGAGGAGGAGGAAACGCAGGATGTATTGGATGTGTATGTGTAGACGATTCAGCATCTACCTCAGATAAAAACAAAGGATCCGGAATTACCTCTCCAGCAGATGGAATTCCAGAAGGAGATAATTTTGACATCGATTATGTAGCTCATGAAATCGGGCATCAAATGGGAGCAAATCATACCTTTTCACACAGTACCGAAGGAGCAGGTGTAAATGCAGAACCAGGTTCAGGATCAACCATTATGGGCTATGCAGGAATTACAGGTGCAAACAACGTAGTGCAACATAGTGATGCGTACTTTCATTACCACAGTATCCGACAAATTACAGACAATGTAACCAACACAAGAACTTGTTGGCAAGCAAATGCTCCAGTTACTTTAACAAACAACCCTCCAAATGCAAATGCAGGAGGCGATTATACCATTCCACAAGGAACTGCCTACGTATTGCGAGGTACAGCAACCGACGCAGATGAAGATGATGATTTAATGTATTGTTGGGAAGGAACCGATAGTGGGCAAGTAACAAGTGCACAATTTGGACCAACAAGAACCATTGGATCTATGGCCAGATCTTTAGCACCGACCACTTCACCAGATCGATACATTCCAAAATTAAGTAGTGTCGTTACTGGAGATTTAACACAAACAAATCCAACCATAAATTCACCATGGGAAACTGTAGCAACCGTAAGTAGAGATTTAAACTGGGCACTGACCGTAAGAGATAGAGCCCCCTCTGCAACAGGATTGAATGGTCAATCTAGTTTTGATTTAATGAAAATTACAGTAGATGATACTTCAGGACCCTTTGCAGTAACTTCACAAACAACCACAGAAGAATGGGATGCAGGTTCCACAAAAACAATTACATGGGATGTTGCCGGAACCGCTTCAGGAACTGTAAATACCCCAAAAGTAAACTTGCTATTATCTACGGACGGTGGACTTACCTTTCCATTTACACTAGGAAGTGATATTGACAACAGCGGAACGTATACTTTTACGGTACCAGTTACTGGAGAAGGAGATACAACCCTTGCAAGAATTATTGTAGAAGGAAAAGACAATATATTCTATGCAATGAATGCTGCGAATTTTACCATAAAAGAATCTGAATTTGCAATTGCAGTTACAAATCCAGCATTGGATGTCTGTGCTCCAGATAATGCAGTGTACAACTTTACCTACAATACGTTTTTAGGATTTACAGGTACAACCACTTTTTCTACTGATGGATTGCCATCAGGAGCAACTGCAACTTTTAGTCCTGCAACCGCAACCGCAGACGGTACAGCAGTCACAGCGACCATTTCAGGTATAGGAAGTGTATCTTTAGGGCAATATGGTTTTAAAATTGTAGGAACCTCAGGGGCGATTGCAAAAGAGTCAGATGTTACTTTAGGCATCTATAGTGGTTCACCAGGAATCATAACACTTACCGCACCAACAGATGGAAATACAGGCGTTTCTTTAACACCTACACTAACTTGGGATGTTGATACAAATGCAGCTTCTTATGATGTAGAAATAGCTACGGACACTGCATTTACAGCAATTGTTGCTAGTGGAAATGTGACAACGAACTCGTATAACTTATCGGGATTAAATCAAACGATCACTTATTTCTGGCGTGTAAAAGGGAAAAGTATTTGTGGTGATGGAGAATTTTCATCTACATTTAGCTTTACCACCATAAGTTGTACCGTATGTGCTTCTTTAGGAAACACTAATTATGCAACAAGTACTACTTTAGTTCAATTTAATACCATAGACAACGTTTCTGCAAAACCAAGTGGATATAGCGATTATACAGCAATTGCTACTACTGTAAAAAGAGGAGATAGTCATGAATTAACAATACATGTAAACACCGATGGTAACTACACCGTTCAAACTGTCGTTTGGATCGATTGGAATCAAGATTGTGATTTCCTTGATACTGGTGAGAATTATGATTTAGGAGATGCTTTAAATACTGCAGACGGAGCGACTACTTTAAGTCCATTGACAATTACTATTCCAGATGGAGCTTCAATAGGGAGTACCACAATGAGGGTCTCTTCAAAATATAGCACAGATCCAGCTTCTTGTACGGATGCTACCTTTGATGGTGAAGTAGAAGATTATACTGTTACCGTTGAAGAAGCAACTGCTACTATTGAAGATTTTGCATTTTCTGGATTTAATTTATACCCAAATCCATCGAAAGGAACATTTAACTTGAATTTTGATGTGATAAATACCGAAAAAGTAGTTGTTCAATTGTTTGATATTCGTGGAAGATTGATTGGCGAAAAGAGTTTCTTGGATACCAATACAAACTTTTCTGAAAGAATTTCATTCCAAAGAGCAGCAGCAGGATTGTATCTTGTAAAAATTACAAATGGAAACAAACAAACCACCAGAAAGTTGGTGATTGAATAACCTCCTTTTTTAACAAACCTTAAAACCGATTGAATTTTTCAATCGGTTTTTTTGTGAACTAAACTTTAAAGAATTTTGGTATCAATAGAATTCAAACTATGTTTGTAAAATGTCTATTCAAGTTACTTCCGTTTGTAAAACGTATAATACACAAAAAGCCTTAAGTGAGATTTCATTTTCAGCAGATAAAGGACAAGTTATTGGTTTTTTAGGCCCCAACGGAGCAGGAAAATCAACCCTAATGAAAATCTTAACAGGTTTTATCAAACCAGACACAGGGACAGTTTTTGTTGATGAAATCGACGTCTTGCAAAATCCATTAAAAGCGCAAAAATCAATTGGATATTTGCCAGAACACAATCCGTTGTATTCAGATATGTATGTGCGAGAGTATTTACAATTTCAAGCATCCATTTTTAAGGTTGCTAAAAGTGAAATTGAAGGCTGTATTGAAAAAGTTGGATTGACTTTGGAAGCCCATAAGAAAATAAATCAATTATCGAAAGGATATCAGCAAAGAGTGGGCTTGGCAGCTGCTATTTTACACAATCCAAAAGTATTAATCTTAGATGAGCCAACAACAGGTTTAGACCCCAACCAATTAGTTGAAATTAGAGCATTAATTAAAGAGCTAGGGAAAGAGAAGACAGTGTTGTTTTCTACGCACATTATGCAAGAAGTAGAAGCCATTTGTGATCGCGTAATTATTATAAAAAAAGGAACCGTTTTAATTGATAAAACACTGGCTGAGCTTCAAAAAAATCACCAACAAATTATAAAAGTTATTTTTAACGATAAAATCATTGCATCCCAATTCCATCAATTAGAATTAATTGTTTCTTCAAAAGATTTGGGCAAAAATACTTGGCAACTCACTTTTGAGAACGAAGAAGATATGCGACCAAAATTATTTGACTTTGCACAAAAAAACAACCTTAAAGTTTTAGAATTAAGTTTAGAAAATAAAACATTAGAAAGCCTATTTACAGAACTAACATCCCGTTAAGACAGACTTATTAAATACTGATATGCTTCCAATAATGTAAGAAAAACCATTTCACTGCCTGCTTTTCTTAGTTCCTGTTCTGTGAACTGCGTTAAAATTCCAATCGGCACCATACCCGCTAATTTTGCAGCAGTTATTCCCGTTAAACTATCCTCAAAAACCCAAAGATCTTTAAAATCAATTTCCGAGAAACCCAACGCTTTTGCCAATGTAATGTAGGCTTCTGGAGCAGGCTTTGGTTTTTCATAATCTTCCACGCCAAAAACGGTTGGAAAATTTAAGTCTAAATGATGAATGCTGTTTTTTAAAAACTGCCGGGTTGCATTACTCGCAATACCATAGTTGATTTTGTTTTTTGTTAAAAAAGAAGTGCATTCATGAACTCCAGGCAAAATTTTAGGAGTGATGAAATGGACATCTAAATGTTTGTCTTTTAGAAAAAACAAAGCCTCAGTCTGGTCTTCTTTTTCAAGAATACTGCAAAAATAGTTTGCAATAATCATCGGAGATTTTCCAGTATGAACTTTTGGAAATGATGCAATTTCTTCTCCAAAGAGTTCTTTAAAAGCAGAAGCCCAAGCCGAATAATGGCTGATATAACTATCAACAACAACGCCGTCAAAATCAAATAATACTCCTTTAGGTAACATTGTAATTTGGTTATTTTTCGTTAAATAATTTACTTAAATAAGGATTCAGAAATTTATTTGTAGGATCCATTTTACGCCTCAATATCTTGAAATCTTCCCATTTAGAATAGACTTTAGTCAGCACTGCATCTTTTGCTGTAAAACGTTTCCCCCAATGAGGTTTTCCTCCGTGTTTTAAGAATATTGTTTCAATAGTTTTAAAAGCTTCGTAGGTGTCTGCAGTTGCTGCATTTCTAGAAACACAGCCCATGGTAACAGTATCTTCCTGATAAGCATAGCTTAACCAAGAACGGTCTTTGTATACAAAACGGATATCCATTGGAATATGTATAAATGATTTATTACTCCATTTATTAATCTCTGTTTTTAATTCTTCAAAAACGAGCGGAAATGTGTCCAAACCAATAGTCCATTCAGCCAATTCCAAAGTAGCGCCTCTTGATTTTGTTACGGTAGCTTGGTATAAAGACCCTTTGTATTCTTTATTAGCGCTAAAAAAACCTTTGTATAAAAGTTTATTTGCGATCGCAGTAATCCATGGGAAAACATGCGAATACTTGTAGAGTATTTTCGAAGCTTTTCTTCGGTGTTTTAGATACTTTGGCCCTAAATTTTCAATTATTTCTGTCTCTGGAGCTATTTTATCTCCAGTAATTACATAGCCTTTATCGGTGTGAGGAAGCCATAAAATTCTTAAAAAATCATGTTTTAGCAACCGTTCTTTAATCTTTGGCAACCATTCAGTATCACTCTCTGGACCTTCTTTTACATGTAACGTATAAATAGGTTCACAGGTAAAAGTAACAGTAGACATTACACCCAATGCGCCCAAAGAAACTCTTGCTGGCTGCATGAAAGGATCCCTTTCATTGACGTTTTTTAATGATCCATCTGCTAAGACCAAAGTGCAAGCTGTCATGTATTCACAAAGTAAATGGCCACTTGTGCCATGTGTTCCTGTTGCTAAAGCACCACCAATTGTAATCGTGTTGATGTCTGGCAAGCAAGGAATACACCAGCCTTTTGCTTCAATCACTTCTAATAAATCTCCTAAAATTACACCTGATTGAACCGTTACTGTTCGTTCCGTTTCATTGTAGGATACGATTTTATTATAGGAAGTAATGTCAATTAGAGTATCAATTCCGGCAGCAATATCTGCAGAGGATTGTTTCGTTCCAAAAAATCGAATTTTATCTGTTTTTGCAACAACTTCTTGCAACTCTTTTTCTGTAGTAATTTTGTAAAGAGACTTGTATTTATAGGTAAGGTTTTCATTCCAACTGGTCCAAACACCATTATTTTCTTGCTTCATTCATTTTTTTAATTGGCTGCAAAAATAGAGGATAATTTAAATTTACAGTCAACGCTTTTTTTGTTTAATGACTATTAAGAATCAATTCAATTTAAAATTAATTTCTTGAGCTTCTAGCGTTGCTAAAAATTCATTTGAAATTTTAATTTTTGTATTTCTACTTGGAAGGCTTACCTCAATTTTTTCTTTAGCATCCGAAATGGTAAAATGCAACGATTGTTTTCCAGGATTGTTTTTTAGAATGGTCTCTAAGTTTAAAATGCTATTTTCTTTAATTTCCTCTAACGGAATTTTAATCGTAATTTTTTTACAGAGCTCATCCATAACATCATGCAATAACTTCATTTCTGTAAATTTCAATCTTGGCTCTCCTTTTACACCGTCTTTATTTGTCCAACCTGGTTGAATCGTAGCGCGAACAAACAAGAACGAGTTGGGTACTAAGAAGTGTTTCATCTTTAAATACTCCTCACCAAAAATTCTGAATTCGTTACTGTCGCCATAATCTTCAATCGTAAACATTGCCCATCCTTTTCCAGCTTTAGAAACGCGGTGTTGCACATCTGAAATGATACCTGCGAAGGATAAATTCATGTTGAGGTACTTTGACAAATCATCCTTAAAATGTTTTAAAGAAGCGTTGCAGAAAATCATTTCATTTTTAAAATCATCCAAAGGATGTGCAGAAATATAAATACCAATTACTTCTTTTTCCTGAGAAAGCAATTCCATAGTGCCCCAAGTTTCACATTCTGGTATATCCGGTTCTGGAAACTGAACTGTAGAGGCTTCCCCAAACATAGATACTTGTGCAGAATTTTCATTTTCTTGGTATTTGCTACCAAATTTCATAGCCCGTTCTAAAAAGGTAATTCCTTTTTCATCCGTGCTAAAATATTGTGCTCTGTGCGTATCCGTAAAAGAATCAAAAGCACCAGCTTTGACAAGGCTATCAAATGATTTTTTGTTTGCTGCTCGCAAATCGACACGTTTCGCAAGATCGAAAATTGAATTGAAATTTCCATTTTCTTTTCGTTCTTTAATAATTGCTCTTACCGCAGAAGCGCCAACACCTTTTACGGCAGCCATTCCAAAACGAACGGCACCTTCATCGTTTACTGAAAATTTTAAATAAGATTCATTTAAATCTGGTCCTAAAACTGCTAAGCCCATGCGCTTGCATTCTTCCATAAAAAAGGAAACTGATTTAATATCGTTCATGTTATTCGACAATACAGACGCCATATATTCGGCAGGATAATGAGCTTTTAAATAGGCTGTCTGATAGGCAATCCAAGCATAACAAGTAGAGTGCGATTTGTTAAAGGCATAACTGGCGAATGCTTCCCAATCTTTCCAGATTTTTTCTAGTTTTTCGGCATCATGACCATTTACAGCAGCTTGTTCTATGAATTTTGGTTTCATTTTATCTAAAACCGCAATCTGTTTTTTACCCATCGCTTTCCGCAAAACATCGGCTTCACCTTTGGTGAAATTGGCGAGTTTTTGTGAGAGCAGCATTACTTGTTCTTGGTAGACCGTAATTCCGTAGGTTTCTGCCAAATATTCCTCCATAGCAGGCAAGTCATACTCAATATCTTCCGTTCCGTGTTTTCTGTTAATAAAAGACGGGATATACTCCATTGGTCCAGGTCTATACAACGCATTCATGGCAATTAAATCGGCAAAAACAGTCGGTTTTAAAGAACGCATGTGTTTTTGCATTCCAGGAGATTCATACTGAAAAATTCCAACTGTTTCCCCCTTTTGGAATAATTCATAAGTCTTTTCATCATCTAAAGGAAAGTTCTCCGGGTCTAAATCGACATTGTGTTTTGCCTTTACAATTTTGACGGTATCTTTGATTAATGTCAATGTTTTTAACCCCAAGAAATCCATTTTCAATAATCCAGCAGATTCTACTACAGAGTTATCAAATTGAGTCACATACATGTCCGAATCTTTCGCCAATGCTACCGGAACATAATTGGTAATGTCTCCGGGTGTTATAATAACACCACAGGCATGAATTCCTGTATTTCTGACAGAACCCTCTAAAATTGTGGCTTTATTAATGGTTTCAGCAGCCAAATCACTACCATAAGAAATGGTTTTTAATTCTTCAACCAATTGTTTTTCTTCCGATCTTAAACCCGCTACTTTTCCTTTGCTTTTTGCATCTTCACCAAAGATGTTCTTCAACTTAATTAAAGGGATTAGCTTTGCAATTCGATCTGCTTCAAATAGAGGTAAATCTAATACTCTGGCGGTATCTCTAATGGATGATTTTGCGGCCATGGTACCGTAAGTGATAATTTGGGCTACTTGATTGGATCCATATTTGTTAATCACATAATCCATGACTCTTCCACGTCCTTCATCATCAAAGTCAATATCGATATCCGGCATCGAAACACGTTCTGGATTTAAGAAACGCTCAAAAAGTAAATCATATTTAATAGGATCTATATTGGTAATCCATAGGCAGAAAGCAACCACCGAACCTGCGGCTGAACCCCGACCAGGGCCTACGGCAACGTCCATGTTTCTGGCTTCGCGAATAAAATCTTCTACAATTAAGAAATAACCGGGATATCCTGTTTTTTCAATCACAGAAAGCTCAAAGTCCAAACGTTCTTTAATGGATTCTGTAATTTCGCCATACCGTTTTTTAGCACCAACAAATGTGAGGTGTTTCAGGAAATTGTTTTCTCCTCTTTTCCCTTTATCTTCTTCATCTTTCGGGTCTTTAAATTCTTCTGGGATATCGAATGCGGGTAATAAAACATCACGTGCGAGGGTGAAAATTTCGATTTTATCGACAATTTCTTGAATGTTGATAATGGCTTCAGGTAGGTCTGCAAAGAGTGTTTTCATCTCTTCGGTAGACTTAAAATAGTATTCATCATTTGGCAAGCCATAGCGATAACCACGTCCTTTTCCAATAGGGGTTGCTTGCTTTTCTCCATCTTTCACACACAATAAAATATCATGCGCATTGGAGTCTTTTTGCTCTAAATAAAAGGTGTTATTGGTGGCAATAACTTTAACACTATGATTTTTAGAGAATTTTAATAAAGTTTCATTTACAATTTTTTCATCTTGTTGATTGTGGCGCATCAATTCAATATAAAAATCGTCCTTAAATTCGGACTTCCACCAAAGCAATGCTTCTTCGGCTTGTTTTTCTCCAAGATTTAGAATTTTACTAGGGACTTCACCGTACAAGTTTCCCGTTAAAACAATAATGTCCTCTTTGTATTTTTGAATGATTTCTCTGTCAATTCTTGGAACATAGTAAAAGCCATCTACAAATGCGATGGATGACATTTTTGCTAAATTATGATACCCTCTTTTGTTTTTAGCAAGCAAAACAACTTGGAAGCCATTGTCTTTTACGGATTTATTTTTATGATCTCCACAGACATTAAACTCACAACCAACAATGGGTTTCATTGGAGTTGCTGCAGTCTTATTATGATTTAAAATTGCACTTACAAAATGAAAGGCGCCCATCATGTTCGCCGTATCTGTCATAGCAACTGCGGGCATATTGTCCTTGGCGGCAGCTTTTACAATGTTTCCAATTTTCATGGTCGATTGTAAAACAGAAAACTGAGTATGATTGTGGAGGTGTGAAAATTGTACATTCGCCAATTCAGCTAAACCATCAGAAGTCGATTTTGTTTCTTTGGTGTCTTTTAATTTTTCAAGACGCTTTCTTATTTTTTCACTTTCTTTTTTTAGGTTGAAGTGTTTTAATCCAAGCACCTGAATTGGATTCGGATTTGTTTCTGAGAAGCTTTTAAAGTAGTCAGGAGTTACTCCTAATTGTTCTTTTGTAAATTTTCTTAAACGAATTAATTCTAAAAAACAACGGCTAGTTGCTTCTACATCGGCAGTTGCATTGTGTGCGTCTCCAAATCCTATTCCAAATAAATGTGTGTGCAGTTCAGTTAAGGTGGGCAATTTAAATTTTCCGCCTCGACCTCCAGGGATCTGGCACATCAAAGCCGTTTTTTCGGTACAAGTGTCTAAAACAGGGAGTGAGGTTAGTTTATTATCAACACCCAGTCTGTGGAATTCACACCCCATAATATTCAAGTCAAAATTTAAATTTTGACCCACAATAAAGGTTGTTTTTTCTAACGCTTCATTAAATAAAACAAGTCCTTCTGCTAAAGAAATCCCTTGTTCTTCTGCCAACTCCGTAGAAATTCCATGAATTCTTTCTGCATCGTACGGAATGTTGTACCCTTCTGGTTTTATTAGGAAATCATTGTGTTCTAGTACGTTTCCCATTTCATCATGAAGTTGCCATGCAATTTGAACACATCTAGGCCAGTTGTCTGTATTGGTAATCGGGGCATTCCAACTTTTAGGTAAACCGGTAGTTTCTGTATCAAAAATTAAGTACATGAAAAAGGGTATTTATAGATGATTGTAATCGTTTAAAACGGATTGTAAATTTACATTTTTTTGTAAGATTTTTATTCGGAAGTTATTAACTATTATTGGTTGTTTATCACCAATTGCGTTCGAGATTGAACGGCCTGTTTGAGCGCTTCCGCTTTTTAGCGGGATGCGAGTAGTGAAAGCTCGTTTAAACGCCCAAAAAAAATTGAAAAATCAGTCTTTTAGATTCAAAAGGTTTTTGTACTTTTGCGCCCACTTACTACGAGATAGTAAGGTTTTTAATAATCGAGGTCGAGAACCTTCACAAATTAACAAATTATGTCAGTAAAAATTAGATTACAGAGACACGGTAAAAAAGGGAAACCATTCTATTGGATCGTTGCCGCAGATGCTCGTGCAAAAAGAGATGGTAAATACTTAGAGAAATTAGGTACTTACAATCCAAATGTAAACCCAGCAGAAATCAACTTAAACCTTGATGTTACTGTTGCATGGTTACAAAATGGTGCGCAACCAACAGATACTGCAAAAAACATTTTATCTTACAAAGGTGCAATGTTGAAAAACCATTTAGTTGGTGGTATTCGTAAAGGTGCTTTAACGCAAGAGCAAGCAGATGCAAAGTTTGCAGCTTGGTTGGAAGAAAAAGCAGTAAAAGTTTCTGATAAAGAAGCTGGATTATCGAAAGCACAATCTGAAGCGAAAGCAGCAGCATTAGCCGCTGAAAAAGCAGTGAATGAAGCAAGAATTGAAGCAGCAAAGCCTGTTGTTGAAGAGGTAGATGTTGAAGAAGTTGTTGCAGAAGCTGAAGTAGCTCCAGAAACAATTGATGAAGCAGCAGAAAAAGCAGCAGAATAAATTATAAAAGGATACGACAATGCGTAAAGAAGATTGTTTTTATTTAGGCAAAATCGTAACAAAATATAGTTTTAAAGGAGAAGTTGTTATCAAATTAGATACTGACGAACCTGAGTTGTACAAGGAAATGGAATCAGTTTATGTCGAATTCGGCGCGAATCTGGTTCCATTTTTTATTGAAAAAAGTTCATTACACAAAGGAAATCAGTTACGGGTTCAATTTGAAGACGTGTATTCTGATGAAGAAGCAGATTCCATTTTGAAATGTGGTATTTATTTACCAATGGATTTATTGCCAAAACTGGAAGGAGATAAGTTTTATTTTCATGAAGTAATTGGTTTTACAGTTATTGATGTAAATTTTGGAGAAGTGGGTACTATTGTTCATATTAATGACAAAGCCGCCCAACCTCTTTTCGAAATTGATAGAGATGGAACCGAAATCTTTATTCCAATGATTGATGATTTTATCAAGAAAGTGGATAAAGAAAACAACATAATACAAGTTGAAACTCCGGAAGGATTAATTGCCTTGTATATCTAGAGAGGTGGCCGAGTGGTCGAAGGCGCACGCCTGGAAAGTGTGTATACGGCAACGTATCGAGGGTTCGAATCCCTTCCTCTCTGCAAATTAGTAGAAAATTTTAAAAAAGTTCTGTGTTTCATTTCGCAGAACTTTTTAGTTTAAAACCCAGATTGACATTGTCAAAACCATTTCAATTTAAAGAATTTACAATTCATCAAGATAAAACTGCCATGAAAGTGGGTACAGATGGCGTTTTGTTGGGAGCATGGTGCGTAATAGATAACTACCCAGATACCATTTTAGATATTGGGTCGGGAACAGGTGTTATTTCATTAATGCTTGCCCAACGATGTGATGCCATGACCATTGATGCTGTTGAACTTGATGAAAATGCTTACGAGCAAACGGTTCAGAATTTTGAAGATTCTGATTGGGGCGATCGCTTGTACGGATATAATGCCAGTTTTCAGGAATTTGCGAGCGAAATTGCCGAAGAAGAGGAAACGTATGATCTCATTATTTCAAATCCGCCATTTTATACTGATGCTTTTGAAACTGAAAATATTGCAAGAAACAAAGCGCGCTTTGCTTCGGCATTATCTTTTGATGAATTGCTTGTTGGGGTGTCAAGAATTATCTCTGAGAATGGAGTTTTTGCAACTATTATTCCTTTTAAAGAAGAGGTGGCTTTTATTAATTTGGCAGCAAAAAACAATTTGTTTTTACATCGTGTGTGTCGTGTTCGAGGCAATGCAGCGGCTGAAGTTAAAAGAAGTTTGCTCGAATTCTCCTTGCATCCAAAAGAACGAATAGAAACGGCATTAACGATTGAAATGAGTCGTCATCAATATACCCAAGAATATATTGATTTGACGAAATATTTTTATTTAAAAATGTAATTTACCCAGTTACATGATTGGGGTTGTACCCTAAATATGGCGCGTCCTTTTCTTTAAAAATAACACCATTTTCCTCCAATTCTTTCAAAATTGGCTCATATACTTCTTTGGTTATAGGTAATTGTACTCCAGGTGTTTTAATCTCCCCTTTTAGAATTTTTAAAGCAGCAATCGCAACCGGTAATCCAACTGTTTTAGCCATCGCTGTATAGGTCTGATTTTCTCCTTTTATGACAAAACTACTTTCAATTTGTTTTTTTTCTCCATTGATTTCATAGCCAAAAAGATGTTGCATCACAATCATGTCTTTGTCATCATCCGCTAAAGTCCATGAATCTTGTAGTATTTTTTGCAACATTTGTGCAGGCGTTGCATTTTTGAGTTCAATTCTTTTGTTTGGATTGAAAATATCCAACTCTACTAATTTTGCCCACATCAAATCATCTTGATCAATCTTCAAATAAGAGCGCAATTTTAATTCCACCGAATCCGAAGGGGAGTAGGCGAGAAATAAATTCACAAAATCACGATAACTCATGTTTTCAGAATGTTGGATGGTATAAGAATCATCTGTCATTCCTAATTGAACAAAAATATTCCAAGCTCTTGAAAAGCCTACTTTTCGAATCGTTCCTCGGTACATTGTTGGAATGTCATCCAACCCATATACACTTCTATATCTCAGCGAATCTCTATTGGCATACGCTTCAAAATCGCCACTACCATTTACTTTTAAGAACTCTGTTCTTCTAAATAATTTATGATAAGGAATGTATTTGTAGGTGCCTTCTTGGATAAACATGGCAGCGCCACCTTGTCCGGCCAACACTACATTTCGTGGATTCCATGTAAATTTGTAATTCCATAAATTGTTGTCGCTTTCAGGAGCAACGATGCCGCCACAAAAAGATTCAAACAACAACATTTTTCCACCTTTGCTTTTAATTCGATCAATTACCTGCATTGCGCTCATATGATCAATTCCTGGGTCTAGCCCAATCTCGTTCATAAACACCAATCCTTTTTCTTTTGCTTGGCTGTCTAGTGCCTTCATTTCCTCAGAAATATAGGATGCTGTGACCATGTGTTTTTTGAAAGTAATACAATCTTTAGCCACTTCGATGTGAAATCTTGCAGGCAACATCGAAATCACGATGTCAGCTTTTTGTATTTCATTTTCTCGTTGGTTTTTATCAAAAACATCTAGCACAATAGCCGTTGCATTTGGGTGCTTGTTGATGAGTTTTTTTGCGTTTGTAGTCGCAATGTCGCCAATGGTAAGTTGTAAGTCTTCTTTTTCTGATTTATCTAAAAGGTATTTTATCAAAGCAGCACTTGATTTTCCAGCACCAATAATCAATATGTTTTTCATAAATAAATCGTGTATTTTTGTAAAATACTAAGATAGTCTAATTGTTTAAAATTTAACAAAAACACTGTAAAATGTTTAAAAATTTAGTAATCACTTGTTTTTTAGGATTGGTAGCGATCATTTTAGGGGCTTTCGGAGCACATTCATTGAAAGAAGTGCTGAGTTCAGTACAACTTTTAAGCTTTGAAACGGCGGTTCGCTATCAGATGTACCATGTAATCGTGTTGCTATTTGTCAATACGTATGAAGGATTTTCATTACCACAAAAAAACATGATCAGCTATCTTTTTTTTGTAGGAATTCTATTTTTTTCAGGATCTATATATGTGCTTCAATTGAAAACAGTCACCGCAAAATCTATTTGGTTTATTACTCCTTTGGGAGGGCTCTTTTTAACAACAGGTTGGGGGCTGCTAATTATGATGTTTTTAAAGAAGTTATTTCGGAAATAATAAAGCAATAATTCTTTGTTAAAAAATAAAGCTGTATTAAAATATTATGTAGTTTTGCCGAGTACAAACAAAAACAACTAAAAATATTAGGATGACAGATTTAGAAACGAAATCGATTTCGTTAAATAATTTAGGAATCAAAAATGCAACCATTCGGTATCAATTAACTTCGGATGAATTACATGCATTGACTATTGAAAAAAAACAAGGATTCGCCTCGTCATTAGGAGCAATTGCAGTAAACACTGGAGAGTTTACAGGTCGATCCCCAAAAGATCGTTTTATTGTAAAAGATGATGTGACCAAAGATGAAGTTTGGTGGAGCGATATTAACCTACCTTTCAACTCAGAAAAGTTTGATGCTTTGTATGCAAAAGTAACCTCATACCTTTCTGAAAAAGAGATTTTTGTAAGAGATTCCTACGCCTGTGCAGATGAAAATTACAAGCTATCTATTCGGGTTGTCAACGAATATCCTTGGAGTAATATGTTTGCGCATAATATGTTTTTGCGCCCAACTGAAGCTGAGTTAAAAGATTTTTCTCCAGAATGGACGGTCATCAATGCGCCAGGTTTTATGGCCAATCCAGAAGAAGACGGAACACGCCAACACAATTTTGCCATTTTAAATTTCACGAAGAAAATTGCTCTAATTGGAGGTACAGGATATACAGGTGAAATTAAAAAAGGAATTTTTTCTGCATTAAACTTTATACTCCCCGTTTTTAAAAAGACATTGCCCATGCATTGTTCTGCCAATATAGGTAAAGATGGAGATACTGCTATTTTCTTTGGCCTTTCTGGAACAGGAAAAACCACCTTATCCACCGATCCAAACAGAAGCTTAATTGGTGATGATGAACATGGCTGGACTGCCGAAAATACGGTCTTTAATTTTGAGGGAGGTTGTTATGCAAAGGTGATTAATTTGTCACAAAAGCAAGAACCAGAAATCTATGCAGCCATCAAAAAAGGAGCTATCTTAGAAAATGTTGTCTTAGATAAAAATGGAGTTGTTGATTTTTCAGACACCTCTATTACACAAAATACAAGAGTAAGTTACCCCATAGATCACATCGAGAATATTCAAACACCCTCTACAGGTAAAAATCCAAAAAATATATTTTTCTTAACAGCCGATGCTTTTGGTGTTTTGCCCCCCATTTCTAAATTAACCCCAAGCCAAGCTGCCTATCATTTTATCTCTGGATATACAGCAAAAGTTGCGGGAACAGAAGCGGGAGTTACAGAACCAACACCAAGCTTTTCAGCCTGTTTTGGAGCTCCCTTTATGCCATTACATCCAACACGATATGCAGAAATGCTAAGTGAAAAAATGCAGGAAGCAGGGGTGAATGTTTGGTTGATTAACACCGGCTGGTCTGGAGGTCAATATGGAGTGGGTAGAAGAATGCCACTAAAATATACCAGAGCCATGATTTCTGCCGTTTTAAATGGAGATTTAGGTGATTATACGTATGAAAATTACCACATACATTCTGTCTTTGGAGTTGCACAACCAAGATCGTGTCCTGGAGTACCTGCTGAATTGTTAAGTCCAAGGTCTACTTGGAACAATGACCTGTCTTATTATAAAACAGCATTTAAATTATCAAATGCATTTCGAGTAAATTTTAAACAATTTGAAGGTTTAGCAAGCGAAGAAATTCGTAGAGGTGGCCCCCAGCGTTATGCATTGTAGTTTGAACTCACATTTGTTAGTAGATAGAACACCTCATTTTGAAGTGTTTTTTTATTTTATTAAAAGTATCTTTAATGCATAATTTTATTTTATGATAAAAAATTGGTTTAAAAATATCGGCCCAGGCACCTTAGTTGCTGCAGCTTTTATTGGACCTGGTACAGTAACACTCTGTACTTTGTCGGGAGTGAAATTTGGTTTTAATTTATTATGGGCAATGTTGCTTTCTGTAATTGCAACCATTGTTTTACAGGAAATGGCGGCAAGATTAGGAATTGTTTCTCAAAAAGGATTGTCTGAAGTTATTCGAGAAGAAATCAAAATCCCTTTTGTAAAACATTTTGTTACCTTTTTAATTTTAGGAGCTATTGTTGTTGGAAATGCTTCTTATGAAGCAGGAAATATTAGTGGAGGAATTTTAGGATTAGAAACTATTTTTGGAAGGTCTCTCGTAAATATTGGCAGCGTTTCTGTAAATTTAATGAGTTTGCTAATTGGGGGAATTGCTTTTGTGCTTTTGTATATTGGGAATTATAAATTTTTAGAAAAAGCACTGATCACCCTGGTTTTAATCATGAGTGTTTCTTTTTTAATTACGGCAATCGTAACAAAACCAGACATTTTAGCAATGCTAAAAGGGATGTTTATTCCTACATTTCCCGACCAAAGTTTGCTTATGATTATTGGTTTAATTGGTACTACAGTAGTACCTTATAATTTGTTTTTACATGCTTCTTTGGTAAAAGAACGATGGCACAAAACCGAAGATTTATCATTCGCTAGAAAAGACACTATCATTTCAATTGTTTTAGGAGGATTGGTTTCGATGGCAATCATCGTTTCTGCAGCTTCAATCCCTTTTGGAGAAATTACTAATGCGGCAGATTTAGCAAAAGGATTGGCTCCATTGTATGGCAATTTTGCCAAATACTTCTTAGCGTTAGGTTTGTTTGCCGCCGGAATTACCTCAGCAATTACAGCGCCGCTGGCAGCCGCTTATGTGGCAAAAGGGTGTTTGGGGTGGAAGGGAGGATTGAAATCGAAACGATTTCGATTTGTATGGATTTTTATTCTGTTCTTAGGCGTCTTGTTTTCTTCAATAGGGATAAAACCCATTGAAATTATAAAATTTGCACAAGTAGCAAACGGCATGTTATTGCCTGTCATCGCAGGAATTTTATTGTGGATTATGAATAAGAGATCAGTTTTAGGCCAGTTTGTAAATTCTAAATTTCAAAATGTTTTTGGGATTGTCATTTTAGCAATCACCATGTTTTTAGGTGCAAAAGGAATCTTAAAGGTTTTTAATTTTATATAATGAACACGATATCGATTAATTGTGATGTAGGAGAGGGGGTTGCTAATGAACACCTACTAATGCCGTATTTATCTTCTTGTAATATTGCTTGTGGCGGTCATTTTGGGGATGTAAAAACAATGGATAGCACCATTGCAATTGCCATTGAAAACAAGGTCTTAATGGGCGCGCACCCTTCTTTTCCAGATAAAGAAAACTTTGGAAGAATAGTAATGAACTTGGCTCCGGAAGCATTGCAAAAAAGTATTGAATCTCAATTAGCATTGTTTGAAAGTAGATTGGATCTTGTTGGTGCTAAAATGAATCATATAAAGGCTCATGGAGCATTGTATAATTTAATTGCTGTTGATGTTTCAATTGCAAAAACCTTTCTAAAGGCAATCGATAAATATGCTAAAAGTGTTTTTTTGTATGTACCTTTTAATTCTGTGATCGCACGATTGGCAATTGAAAAGAACATTAAAGTTGTCTATGAAGTTTTTGCTGATAGAAATTATAATGCAGATCTTTCTTTAGTTTCACGAAAGCAAAAAAACGCCTTAATTACAGATTCAGTAGCTGTTTTTAAACATGTTGTTCACATGTATCGACATCAGGAGGTGAATACGATATCGGGTAAAAAGAAAGCGATCATCGCCGAGACTTTCTGTGTGCATGGAGATCAAGAAAATGCCTTATCAATTTTAGCATATTTATCTGAACACTTAAATAAAGAAGGCATTTCAATTGGATAAAATACCCTCATACAAACCTTTTGGGAAACATGCAATTCTTATTGAATGGCATCAGGATATTGATGCCCATATTCTGGAGGATTTGCTTAGATTTAAAGAAGAAATTAAAAAAGAAAGATCGCATTTAATTGTTGATTTTATTGTCGGGTATCATTCGCTTACACTCAAATACAAAGAGAATATATTCAATTATACAGATGAAATTGAAATCTTACAATCCATTTATAAAAAGGATTTTACAGCGATAAAAACACCTCATTTTCTTTGGGAAATTCCAGTATGTTATGACTTGGAGTTCGGAGTTGATTTGGAAGAAATGACTCTAAAATCGAGGTTGTCAATACAAGAAATCATTTCACACCATTCAGCGAAAATATATACGGTTTTCTTCATTGGTTTTTTACCCGGATTTCTTTATTTAGGGGGACTGGACTCCGATTTGTTTTTTGACAGAAAATCAACACCTAGACTTAAAGTGGCTAAAGGTTCTGTTGCCATTGGTGGAAAACAAACGGGTATATACCCGTCTTCATCTGCTGGAGGTTGGAATCTTATTGGGAAAACGCCCATTAACTTCTTTGATGTCAAAAAACAACAGCCTTGTTTTGCCGCAGCTGGCGATAGCATTAAATTCATACCCATTTCTTTGAAAACCTTTTATAGATTAGAAAAAGAAGTTGCTGAAAATAAATATTCAATCTCTAAAACTTTGGTACATGATTAAAGTT
>TARA_B110000879_G_scaffold199423_2_pt1 | contig 32317 bp, 27 predicted proteins | sample TARA_B110000879 | Tara Oceans TARA_B110000879 (sample SAMEA4398094) | marine metagenome | biome: Polar Biome; feature: [SRF] surface water layer (ENVO:00010504); material: water (ENVO:00002006), including particulate matter (ENVO:01000060) such as... | depth 5 m
TTTAATGTTCAATGGCGGCCATTTCGTCGACGCATCCTGCGGCCCAATACATAAAGTAGGGCAGTTGCTTGTGACAGTCGAACCAGTCGTATGCAATGGTACGCCCGGTAATCACCACCCCGGACCAAAGTAATAGCGATGCCGCGGCACCGATGCGAATACGCTTAGGAGGCACAGGGTCTAAATCCCAAGTGCCCCTTGATGCCTGCATTTTTGCCCGAAACATAAAGGCATTGATGCCAGCAAAGATAAGTAGCACAACCTTGATGCGGAACCAAATGCTTTGGGTGGAGCGCACAGGTATAGCATAAAATAGTAGGAATCCTGTGATTAACATTACGACGAAACCAATCATCATGGGTTTGTCGAGGCGCTGGGCAATTTTAGATGCAGGCACGTTGGGGAAAATAACGCCGAGCATACGCAGGTCAATGACGCAGAGCATGCCAAGAAAAATCATTAGAGTCAGAACATGAGTAGCTTCAATCCACGAATACATATAGATAGACTCATGGATGTCAGTACTCCATTGATGGGTGTCTAACCATTGCGCAAATGTCAGTAAAAGTTCGTTTAGCATTAAGGTTCCTGCTGCGTTCTGTTTACACTCAGACAAGGGGGGCTAGTCCCAGATCAAGCTTCAGCTTTTAGCGATTTGTGCTGTTCGTCGGCAAATTCATAAGACCAAATATCAACGCAAATTAGTCCGGCTGAAGGCAGTATTACTTGCCCGCACTCCATACACGGCCGCCTGCTAGCATATTAGTTTATCGCAATGTCGGCTACTTAAGCTTTGGCTCTCTGGGCAAGTTTCGATCTTTTTCTTAGAGGGTTTCCTGCAGCGTATTTTTGACTTCGCGCGGTGGATTTTAAGGCGCTGGTATACGGCGCAACATAGATTCCTGCACGCAGGACATCACCAGTTTACCCTCGGCGGTATATATCTCGCCTTCGTTTAAGCCACGCCCATCTGCTGCGGCAACACTGCGTTGGTCAAAGAGTAGCCATTGGCTGGGGTCAGTGGCGCGGTGAAACCAGCAACTTTGATCTAAGCTCGTCATGCGGTGGGTTTGCATGGGTACACCGTGGGGAATCACAGAATTGAACAGTAAGGTGGCATCAGATAGGTAAGCTAGGGCTATTTGTCCTTCTCTTTGGGTTAGTGGTTCGATGCGATCTTTAGCGTAGGGTGTGCGCATCCATAGGCGTAACTCCGGCGCCCTGTCGGCGATGAATTCATGGAATCCGGCGCTGGCAAACTCTATTTCTGTACGGCCATCTTTAATGGGTGGAAAGGGGAATGTTTGCTCTCCTCGCGCTTTTCTCTGGGCAACGAATGACGCTGGACTGTCCACCTTAGGCATGGTTTTTTGGTGCTCGTCCCCTGCTTCGGGTACTTTGAATGAGGCAATCATATGGAATACTTGCTGGCCTTCTTGGCTGGCGGTGATCGAGCGTGTGTCTCCCCACTTGCCAGAGCGTAGCCGCTGTATCTGATAGCTAAGTTTAAGGTCTGGGTCACAACGGTTTAAAAAGTAAGCATGGAAAGAGTGGGTCACTTTGGGCTCCTCTACTGTGCGCAAAGCTGCGCATAAGCCTTGGCCTAAAAGGTGGCCGCCATAAACGCCCATCATGCCGTAGAGCTCAGCGTCGCCGATAAAACAGTCGGGTTGGTCCCTTGCCTCCACCTGTAAGTAATGTAGTAGATGCTTGTCAGCGATGTTGTGCGTAGCCATTAAAACTCCAAATTCAGATAGAACAAGATTAGTCAGCACAGGTCGTGTGAGAGCGACCTGTGACTTGTAAAAGACAGATTATCTTGTCGTGACGGTAAGACCGAAGCGAGCAAGGGTAGGGCTAACGCATGGCGCCAGGCATACCACCGTCTATCACCATGGTTTGCCCGGTGATAGAAGAAGAGCTAACGAAGGTCAATACTTGATGAGCAATGTCATCGGCTTGGCCGACTTTGCCAAGCACAGCCTGGTTTCTGGCACCTTGGGCAACCTTGTCAGGTAGTCGTTGGGCCATGCGGGTATTTTCCACTAGCCCTGGCGCTATACAGTTAACGGCTACGTTAGGTGCCATGGCCACCGCAAGGCAGCGTGTTAAATGGTTGAGTCCTGCCTTACTAGATGAATAAGCAATACTGCTGCTGCCGGGGCTGATGCCGCCAGCGGAAGAAATATTCACGATATGACTGCCTGGTTGTGCTTGAAGCAATTTCGCGCCAGCTCTCGCTAAGAGAAAGGGTGCGCGCAAATTAGTTTCTAAAACTCGGTCCCAAATATCCGCGGTCAAGTCGTCTAAATTTGGGAATGGTATGCCTATATTCCATGCGGCATTGTTGACCAAAATGTCCAGACGGGCATATTTTGCCGCAACTTGCTGCATAAGCGTTTCAATAGCTTCAGGGTCGCGTTGGTCAAGCTGTACGGGCCATGCTGTGCCGCCAGCTTGCTCAATATCCATCGCAACTTGGGCTGCGGTTTCTGCCGCGCCCACGTAAGTTAGGATCACGTTAGCGCCATTTGCCGCCAAACAACGCGCGATGGCGCCGCCTATATCGCCTGATGCGCCGGTGACTAAGGCTACTTTGTTTGTAAGATTCATGTTGTTCTCCTTATCTAATTCTTTTGTCTACGGGTATTGTTGTGAGCTGTAGCGGTTTTGAAAGATTTCCCAGCAGCGCCCCAAACGTGCCACGATTAACCTATGTTTTTCCCTGTAGGGTCAAGTTCAATTCAATCCGCTGGTTGATTTTGCTGGCAAAATTGTCATCAGCTTGATGCCCAAGGAAGGTAAGACATTTGAGTTGCCCACAAGTACAAGGAAGCATCGGTAAAGAAACATCGAGAAAAAATCGTAAAAAAGAGAAGGAAAGTTCATGTCACGTCCCACCCCGTTAGCCGACATAAAAATTGTCGATCTTACCCAAGTATTTGCCGGCCCTTACTGTACCTACCAATTGGCGCTGCTGGGTGCCAGAGTGATCAAAATTGAACCCCCTGGCGGCGAGCAAACACGCTTTGGCGGTAAGTTGCCCGAGCTGGCCGCACAACATTTGGGTTTGGCCTACTGTACTCAAAATGCCGATAAAGATTGCGTTGAGCTTGACCTAAAAGCCGATGGCGCGGTGCAGTCGGTACTAGCGCTAGCCGCCGATGCGGATATATTTGTGCAAAATTATCGGCCTGGGGTGGCCGCGAGGTTAGGGTTGGGCATTGATGCGTTGCGCAGGGTTAATCCACAGATTATTTATTGCTCAATTTCTGCCTATGGTGGCGAAGGGCCTATTGGCCATCGCCCGGCTTATGATCATGTGGTGCAGGCCATGAGTGGCATTATGTCCACCACGGGTACAGACGAAATGGGTCCAGTAAAAGTGGGCGCGCCTTATATTGACTACGCCACTGGGTTGAATGCCGCCTTTGCTGTTATGGCGGCTCTGCGTGAGAGAGATCGCACAGGAGACCCTCAGAATGTTGACATCAGTATGTTGGACACTGCGCTGAACTTAATGGCGAATAACCTGGTCAGCGCTGCAACAACAGGTGAGGATTTACCTAAATTAGGCAACGAGGCTGCCAGTGGCTCGCCTTCTTCGGGATGTTTTAAAACCCAAGGCGGCGACAGCATTATGTTGGCCGCCAATAATGAGCGTCAGTTTAGCGATTTGTGCTCAGTGTTGGGCCACCCCGAATGGTTGCAAGACCCACGTTGGGTGACGCCTAAAGTGCGCCATGAGCATCTGGCTGCCCTGCGTAGTGAAATTGAAGCGGTGTTTTTAAGTCGACCAGCATCCAGTTGGGAGTTGTTGTTGGACGCTAAAGGCGTACCGGCCAGCCGCGTTCGTACGTTGACCCAACTGCTTGAAGAGGGCCAGCCCCAGGCCCGAGGGTTGTTAACCACCTTACCCGTCGGTGCTGGCGCAACCCCTGTGCAGTTACCGGCGGTGGGCTTTCGTCTCAATGGGCACAGTTTAGGACCTACTCAATCACCGAAGAGTGTGGGCGCTGATAATGGACGGTGGTTGGCTGAGTGATGGGCAGGATTATGCTTTGCTGAGTCTCTTTATTTTGAGGTTCAACAACCAGACGTTAGAGTGTCTGGTCGTCGCAGGGTTGCCTGAATTTAGCGCAGAATTTTAGCCGCAGCTAATCAATAGCATCTTTGGCTTTATCCATACTCAGCGTGTGGGTGCGCTGGCCACCGGCGAGAGCCATTAGTCCTGCCGTTATGGCTAGATTTTTGACGAAGTTTTGAGTTTCATGGTCCTGCTGTAGACCCGCTGCAACATTCCAAAAATCATGCATGACCAAGCTGATGACCAAGGTTAGTCCAGCTAAGATGAATGCTGTGATGGCCACTCGATAACCTGCAATGAGTGCGGCAGCGCCTGCAAGTTGTATGATAATGGTAAGGACAAGAAAAAACGGCACCAGGATCATGCCATGGGCCAGCATATACTCTGCAGTTCCTTGGAAATTAGTGATCTTATTGAGGCCCGGAAGCAAAAAGTATATGCCTAGGAGGACTCTTCCGGTCACGCCGGTGAAAGTTTGCAAAGTTGTCATCATTGGATAGTTCCCTTACTTAGTTGTTAATGCTTTTTTGCAGCTCTTTTTTGCAGCACTTACTGCATTTTTCAAGCGCTTCAAAGGTCTTTGCCGCAGCGACTTTTTGTCAACCAACTGGCTGAGTTTGTAGACCTAGTAATCTAGCCTTTCAATTTCTTGTGCATAATTAGCTTGTGAGAGAGGTGAAAGCAAAGCTGTTTGTGTCATTTCCTGTCACCCCACTTGCTCGTACTTTAAGGACTTTTTCTTCTGTCGAGGCAAAGTCTCAGTCAGTTGCTGGCAATCTACCGCCAACCTGCGCGGTCGTAAACTTTAACCGCTTCTGCCTGGCGCTGGCCTAATACTTGAACATCTAGGGCATCCTCTTTAAAACTGCCCAATGCCGCCACAGGTCCACTGGCCTCGCCTAAAATCGGATACTCATTGTTGCCTTCGGAAAATAATTTTTGCGCAAATTCGCTGGTCAGGTATTCTAAAAAGAGTACTGCATTGTCTTTGTTCGGGGCGTATTTGGTGATACCCGCGCCACTAATATTTAGGTGGCTGCCACGGCCGTCTTGATTAGGGAAAATCACCCCTAAGTTCGCCGCAATAGCTTTATCTTGGGCTTTTTCAGAACCTAAGATACGACCCAAATAGTAAGTGTTCGCTATCGTAATTCCACACTCTCCAGCAGCCACGGCTTTGAGTTGAGCGGTGTCATTACCTTGGGGTGAGCGGGCAAAATTGCTCACCACTGCGCTTGCCCAAGACTCTGCGGATACTGCACCATGGGCTTCGATAAGGGCGCTCATCAGGGACAGGTTATAGATATTTGAAGAGGTGCGCATACACACTTGACCCTTCAAGGCAGGGTTAGCCAAATCTTCGTAGCGATTAACTTCAATAGGTAGGGCCCGGTTTTTATTGAAGACAATGACGCGTGCACGTTTTGAAAGTCCGAACCAAAAACCGTCCGGGTGGCGCAGATGTGCTGGCACTCGCTCGGCCATAATTTTGGATTCAACGGCTTGAAAAATGCCTTTCTCTTGAGCGCGCCAAATGCGCCCAGCGTCTACTGTGATTAACATATCGGCTGGACTGAATTCGCCCTCGTTAACGACGCGTTCGATCAGTGCATCGCTACCGCCTTCAATGAGGTTGACCTTGATGCCCGTGAGTTCGGTAAAGTGCTCGTATAAAGCCATGTCAGTGTCGTAGTGTCGTGCAGAGTAGACATTGACCTCTTCTGCAGCATAGACAAAATTCTGCGCAAACAAAGTGAAAGCAAAGATAAGGGTGCCGAGCAATCTAGCCGAATAACATTTTACTAAGTGCATCACAGTGTTTGACCTAAATGAGAATTGTTATCAACTAACTATAGATTAGGGCTTCTGCCGAGGCAAAATTTATCTCGACTAAAGTACCTATGGCCAGGGCTTCGTGTTCCGCGGTTTCGACGCGAATTTGTTCATTTTCCAAGGTGACGAGCGTCAGGTAGCGCTGACCTAAAAATCTTCGATCACTGATGACAGCCGGGCCGTTTGTGGGTTTCAGTCCCAGTGTATGTGGGCGTATGCCGAGGGTGACGTTGGCGCCTTCTACTAATTCTGCCGTTCTACTGTCTTGCAAAGTGCTTTTTACACCGCCCCCAGCGCCATTAAGAAAATCTTCACGATTGGTTATTCGATTTATAGGTATAGCACCAAATGCAGTCTGAATATTCTCACCGCAGACTTGGCCTTGCAGAGGCTGAAGTCCGGCAATGGTCTGGGCAACAAAGGCCGCCTTGGGTGAGCGCCATAACGCCTCTGGTGTACCCAACTGTACTGCGACACCGTCTACTAGCACTAAAATACGATCCGCCATGTCCATTGCTTCTTCTGGGTCGTGGGTGACCATCAATGTGGCTGTGCCAGTCGCTTTTAGTGTCAGTCTAGCCTGCTCACGAAGTTTACGTCTTAGTGGTGTATCAACACTGGCAAAGGGTTCATCCAATAACATAACCTCTGGCTCGGTTGCTAAGGCACGAATTAATGCTACTCGCTGCTGTTGTCCACCAGACAAAGTATGTGGATAGCGTTGAGCCATATCTGCTAAATCTACACTGGCCAGTTGCTGTTTCACCATGGCGTCGCGCAGAGCTTTGCTTTGGTTGTGCAGTCCAAATGCGATATTCTCCGCCACGGTTTGATGTGGGAATAAAACGTGGTCTTGAAAGACCAAGCCGATAGGCCTGCGTTCAGGCGGTGGATTGGTCTGCACGTCAGCCAGCAGCTGATCGCCAAGAAAAATGGCACCCTGCTGCACAGGTTCTAGTCCCGCGGCTATGCGCAATAATGTACTTTTGCCGCTGCCCGAGGGGCCGAGGATGCAGACTATTTCGCCATCCTCTACTTCCAGATCAACATTACTGAGAGCGGTTTGGTTACCAAACTTATGGCTGATGCCGCGAAAGGCTATGGTCATTGCTAGGGTTCTTCTAAATTGCTGTCAATTTTTGGGGGCGAAAAAGGCATACTGCCTTAATGTCCGCTGGGCTGCATGCTGTTTACGAGATGGTGTTTACAAAAAGGAAATTTCGCTTTGACCCAGAATCATTCACCCATTTGGTTGTCGGGTGGTCTGTTGATCGCAATTCCAGTGGCTTTGCCTATTGGCGTATTGCTTTATTCGCTTTTGTCTCCGGTCGACGGGACCGGTGGAAATGGCGAGGTGTGGCAACATATTCGTCAGACTGTGCTGCCCACTTATCTTTTTAACACCTTTGTGTTGATGGCCTTGGTGGGTAGTGCCGCAACAATCATTGGCGTGGGTACCGCTTGGTTGAGTGCGAAATTTAGCTTCCCTTTGAGCAAAATTCTGACCCCTGCCTTAGTTCTACCTTTAGCAGCTCCTGCCTACGTCGTGGGCTACGTTTATGCCGATTTGTTTGAATTTGCTGGACCGGTACAAAGTTTTTTGCGCGCCACATTAGAGTTACAAGGAGGTGATTACTATTTTCCGGCTATTCGCTCTTTAGGCGGCGCGGCGCTGGTTATCTCTTTGGTCCTGTATCCCTACATTTACCTGCTCGCACGTTCGAGCTTCATGCAGCAGTCGGTTGCACTGCATGAAACCGCTAGGGTTTTAGGCGCGGACAGTAACAGGGTCTTTTGGCGGGTGGCGTTACCTGTGGCTAGGCCTGCTATTGCCGGAGGCATGGCTTTAGTACTTATGGAAACCGTGGCGGATTATGGCGTAGTTGAGCATTTTGGCGTGCCGACATTTACTTCGGGTATTTTTCGCACTTGGTATGCCATGGGCGAACACGCTGCTGCCCTGCAACTCGCTGGTTGGCTATTTATTATCGTTGCCTTATTAGTTGTGGCCGAGCAATTTGCTCGGCGTGGCGAGCACTTCAATCCAATCAGTGGCAGTGCGTCAGCGGATCTTCTACCGCTAAGCGGCCTCAAGGCAATTGCAGCCACGGTGGCCTGTGCAATTCCTGTGTTGCTGGGATTTGTTCTGCCTTTTGCAATTTTGTTGAATCATGCGCTGGTGGCGGGAGATCCGCTGATCGGTAAGGGCTTCTCTGAATTGTTATTCAATAGTGTTTATGTGGCCGGTATAGCCGCAATACTTTGTGCTGTAGCTGCCTTGTGGCTAAATTATGCTCAGCGCCTGCGTGCCGGTGTGGGTATTAAAGTCACCGTCCGTGTTGCCACCTTGGGTTATGCAATTCCTGGCATGGTTTTGGCTGTAGGTTTACTGGTGCCATTAACTTTTTTCGACCGGGCTTTGAGTGGCTTTTTACGTGATAACTTCGGTTTCACAAGCGGGCTGATGATAACGGGTTCGGTAGTAGGTCTGGTCTTTGTCTATGTCGCGCGATTTTTAACAGTTGCTTACAACAGTAGTCATATGGGTATGACTGCGCTGCATTATAATCTTGATGCTGCGGCGCGAAGTTTAGGTGCTACGCCGAGTCGAGTGCTCAACGAAATTCATTTGCCGCTGTTACGGCCTGCTGTTTTAAGTGGCTTATTACTGGTCTTTATTGATGTAATGAAAGAATTGCCTGCAACGCTTATTTTGCGCCCGTTCAATTTCGAAACCTTGGCGACCAGGGTGTATCGACTGGCTGCGGATGAACGGCTTGGTGAGGCCTCCACCGCTGCATTGAGTATCATTTTGGTCAGTTTAGTCCCAACCGTAATGATCTTGTTTACCAAACTAACGAAAAATTCTGTGAGAAACTTAGATTGATGGCGTCAACTGGAGTAAAGTAACCGCCTGTCAATCAAAAGTATAAATTTTGCGTGCGAAGCCAGCAGGACTGTTTATAAAACTATCCAAGTTCGCTTCATTTAGATATGAGGTGATGGAAAGCTATTCTATTCGTCATGAATGCCTCCAAGATATTGAATTCAAAGACGAGCAGGTTGCCATTTTCGACGGACAAGTTACGGTGCACGCCGGTTTTCGGTGGCGGTCTTTTAGTATGAGTTTGCATGCGCTTTTGGTTTTTTTCGGGCTAGCGCCTATGGGCGTTATTGATAAAGTTTTTCTTTACGGCCAGCCTTGGACTACTGAGCACAGTCTTCTCAGAGCTGTGCTTTTGCAATACCAAAGCACGTTACCAATAGATCGAGTGCTGATTGACGAGATTTACGCCCAAGGTCTTATTGATGCAAAAGTCCCTTTTCAATGGTTATGGGCTGGTCTTGCGGGTTGGTTCGGGCCACGCAAAGGTTAACGCTACAACAAGTTAACACGGCTGCTTTAGAAAGGCCGTCTGGTGTTAATTGCTAATGCCCAATTGCGGATGCCTACATCCCGGGTAAGTATTACCATAGACAGCCGCTTCGGTTGGTTCTTTACTTAGTTTTACTGCACCATCTGTTGACCGGCAACATCTTACCTTTGATATCGTTAGTGAACTATTGATGTAAACTTATTGTTTACATTTAATTGCCTTTGATAGCCCCTCTACTGAGGTCGAATTCGCCCTTAACTGCAACGTCGGGCGACTAATATGCAGCAATGCTAACCAATATTCTCGTAACTCGTTAAGGAAGTTCGTATGTCAGCGAAATCTCAGAATGCTCTATTACTTATCCTTGGTAATCAGCTATTTCCCCTGGACCGTGTACTTTCCTTAGGTCCCGCGGGAGTATTTATGGCAGAAGACCAATATCTTTGTAGCCATTTTCGCTACCACCAACAGAAAATTGTGCTTGTTTTAGCTGCTATGCGGGCCTACGCCGATGAGCTGCGAGCCGCTGGCGTAGTAGTGCATTACACAAAGTTGGATGCCGAGTCACAATTATCTATCAATGAAGCGGTTGTAGATTGTTTGCATACCCAAGGTTATTCATCGCTACTGCATTTTGAGATAGAAGGCAAAGCCGCTCAAGCCAATTTGACCAAGGCAGTGAACGATGCATCGATTAGCTGCAAGGAAATTCCTTCGCCCATGTTTCTATGCGATCGAGCGGGTTTTACAGCATTTGTTCAAGGCCGAAAAAAACCGCAGATGGCTGCATTCTACAAATCTGAGCGGACACGGCTAAATATTTTGCTCACGCCAGATGGCAAGCCTATTGGTGGGCAATGGAGTTTTGATGCCGATAATCGAAAGAAATTGCCGAAGAATGTTGAGCCGCCAGAGTTGCCAGAAATTGCTGAAAATCCGCATCTAGAGGCGGTGGTGGCGCTAGTCAGCGAGCGTTTTTTCGATCACCCTGGCAAGGCAGGCGAGTTTTCTTGGCCAACAACCAGAGCGGGCGCTTTCATTTGGTTAGATGACTTCATTGCACACCGGTTAGCAGACTTTGGTCCATATGAGGATGCTATGAATACCCGCTCTGAAACAGTTTTTCATAGTGTTCTCAGTCCCCTAATGAATATAGGCCTACTTGTACCCGATGAAGTGCTTGAGCGAGTTCTTGTTGTTGCCGAAACTCGTGACATACCGCTACAAAGCTTAGAAGGGTTTGTTCGACAGGTAATGGGTTGGCGAGAATTCGTCCGCGGCATTTATCAAAATTTTAGTGCTGTACAAGCCAAGACCAATTATTGGTCACATCATCGACAGCTAACCGAGCATTGGTACGAGGGGGGCACAGGTATTTTACCTTTGGATGACACTATAGCGACCACTCAGCGGAAGGGTTGGTGTCATCATATTCCGCGACTTATGGTGGTGGCTAATCTCATGACCTTGTGTGAAATCGAACCTAAAGCGGCCCATCGCTGGTTTATGGAGATGTATGTGGATTCTGCATCTTGGGTTATGGGGCCAAATGTTTATGGCATGGGGGTTTTTAGCGATGGCGGAATATTCGCTACAAAGCCCTATATTTGCGGGTCTAACTATTTACTTAAGATGAGTGATTATTCCAAGGGTCCATGGTGTGATGTGGTGGATGGTTTGTATTGGCGGTTTATTGAAAAGAATAGGGCGTTTTTTGCGCAAAATCCGCGTTTGGCGTTAATGCCCAGAGCCTTGGATCGCTTGAGTGACGCTCGCAGAGAGCTTATTTTTCCTGCTGCTGAAGAATTTTTGCTGACCCGAACTCGAGCCTAAGTATTTGTTTAAAACACTGGGAATTAACTTGCTAGAGCCTATACTTCCGCGATGACTGAAAACCAATATATTTTGCCGGATCAATTTACCGGCCTGCCGCTTCGTGCCGAGCTACAAGCTCAGTTAGAAGTCATTAAATTCAACACCATGACCGCAGTGCAAGCTGCGGCGTTGCCCAAAATACTCGAAGGGCGAGATGTGGTGGCTCAAGCCAGCACAGGCAGTGGTAAAACCGCCGCTTTCGGCTTGGGCTGTTTGCAAAAAATTGATGCCAAAGCCTTTCATGTGCAGGCGTTGATTTTGTGTCCTACCCGCGAGCTTGCTGAACAAGTGGCGCAAACTATGCGCAGCTTGGCAGCGAAAATCAGCAATACGAAAATTCTTACTCTGTGTGGCGGCGTGCCTTTGGGTCCGCAGATTGGCTCTTTATCTCGGAGCGCGCATATTATTGTTGGCACACCCGGCCGAGTGCTTAAACATTTGAATAAACAAACTCTGCACCTTCTGAGCATAGATACTTTGGTGCTAGACGAAGCAGATAGAATGTTGGATATGGGTTTTGAAGATGAGATACAAGAAATTCTCAGCTATATGCCACCAACGCGGCAAAACTTACTGTTCTCTGCTACCTACCCAGACGGGGTGAAGTCTATTCGCCGCATCATGGGAAAAGATACGATCCATATCAATGTCACTCAAAGTGATAACAAGCCGGTTATTGGCGAATATTGGTTGCCGGTGGATCGACATGACCGTATTAAACCTTTGCTTGCCGCTATGCGTGTATGGGGTGGTGCGTTGAATTTGGTCTTTTGTAATACCAAAATCGACTGTGCCCGGGTTTGTGAAACATTGACCAATGCGGGTTTGGATGCTGTAGCGCTCCACGGTGATCTAGAGCAGCATGAGCGCAATCAAACACTGGTGCGCTTTGCCAATGGCAGTGCCAACGTTTTAGTTGCCACAGATGTTGCGGCCCGTGGCTTAGACATTGATGACGTAGATGGCGTATTCAATTTCGAATTGCCGACACATGCAGAAGTCTATGTACATCGGATTGGCCGCACAGCTAGGGCGGGCAAGCGTGGTATCGCCATAAGCTTGGTTGCGGATAGAGAAATGTCTCGCCTCAGTGCGGTTGAAGAATTTTCTGAGGGTAAAGCCATGCAGCTGTGGGAAGTGCCAGCTGACTTGCCAGATGTGTTAGATGCTGACGAAATAGGCGAAGGCCTTCGACGTCCCGGTGTTTATACCGTTGAGATTAATGGTGGTCGGAGAAGTAAATTGCGTCCTGGAGATGTGTTGGGTGCAATTACAGCAGACAAAACCGTGGCAGGGGATGCTGTTGGCAAAATTGATTTGATGGATAATTTGACTTACGTGGCTATCCGACGTGACGCCACACCAGCGGCGTTGAAGCTGCTGAACGCTACTAAGATTAAGGGGCGTCAGTATCGCGCCCGCGGAGTCGGTTAAGCGCAAGAAAGGTCAGAGAGCTTGGCCCGCTGCCGGTCTCTTGCTGAGACCAGATATGCTGATCAGCGTATTCTAAGCTACCGATTAGGCGCTATCTAGACTGAGGGTTGCGTCTACGTCTGGGTGTACCGCCACCACCACTGCCACCGTCACTACTTGAACCTGCTCGCGGTCCAACGCGTCCGTAAGGATTAACATTTTCGTTGGAGCTATTTATTGTATTGCCGTTGCTGGTGCTGCTGCTGCGGCTATTTGTTGAACTGCTCGATCGTTGTGACTGACCCTCGCCGCCGCTACGATTGCCGTCTCTATTGCCTGAGGACTGTTCGCCTTGGCTTGGCTTGCCGCTAGGTCTGCGGCGGTTGCGTTGTGCGTTGCCTTGACCCTGGCTATTTCCCTGACCCTGACCCTGACCCTGACCCTGACCCTGAGCGGGCCTGCGGCTGCGCTGCTGGCTCTGGCGCCTTTCGCCACGTTCGTCATCATCATCAGATTGTGCCGGCTTGCTAGGCAGTTCAATATCTAGTTTAACTATATCGACTTTGCGTTTGGTCAATCGTTCTACCGCACGTAAGCGGCTGATTTCGCCAGCGTCAACAAGTGCCCAGGCGATACCTTTCGCACCAGCGCGGGCCGTTCGCCCTATGCGGTGTACATAACTCTCAGGTTCGTGGGGCAATTCATAGTTGAATACATGGGAGACATCGCTGACATCGATGCCACGTGCTGCAATATCCGTGGCAACTAAGATCCAAGAATTACCCTTTTTAAAGTTCTCTAAAGCACGTTGTCTTGCAGCTTGGGTTTTGTTGCCATGTATGACTTCGGCCACAAATCCTGCGCCGTTTAGCTGTTTAGCCACCTTGTTGGCACCATGCTTGGTGCGGGTGAAAACAATGGCGCGAACCAAATCTTTGTCTCTAAGAAGGTGTTCAAGTACGATTCGTTTGTTTGGCGTGCTGACCATAACTGCACGTTGATCAATTTTCGCCACGGTGACTTCTTTCGGCGAAACGTCAACTTTGATTGGCTCGTGCAGTATCTCTTTCGCCAACCTGCCAATTTCTGTTGGCATAGTGGCGGAGAACAGTAGAGTTTGTCGTTGCTTTGGCATGGCCCCAACAATTCGCCTTACATCAGGGATAAAACCCATATCTAACAGGCGGTCACACTCGTCTAATACGAGGAACTTAGTTTCGCTGAGATTGACGTGACCCTGATTCATTAGATCGAGAAGGCGTCCCGGTGCGGCAACCAGCACGTCTACGCCCATGCGCAGTTTCTTTACTTGTGGATTTTGATTAACTCCGCCAATGACGCAGGCAAAGTTCATTTTTGAAACGCCGGCAAGTTTGCCTAGCTCTTCATGAATTTGAATGGCCAGCTCCCGCGTAGGCGCTAGTATCAGTGCGCGCGGATGCCGTGGTGTGGCGCGCATTTTGCTGGTATCCACGGCGGCGTCGTTAATTAGATTTTGTAATAAGGGTAGGCCGAATGCGGCAGTCTTACCGGTGCCAGTCTGAGCTATACCTAACAGATCTTTACCTGCAAGAACGTCGGGTATTGCAGATTTTTGAATGTCACTGGGTTCGGTGAAACCTAACTCGGTTACGGTTTGGCAAAAGCTATCATGCAGGCCTAGGTCTGCAAAAACTCCATTAGTCATATTTTTTTCCTGGTAAGCAAACATTCTCACGTGCCTGAATCGAAGTTATTCGATTGAAGACATCTAGGTGGGGTCGGCTTGTTGATGTTCGCTAACCAGCTATATGCTGGAGAGAGCGGTTCGTGATCGAACTCACGGGCGCGGAGAGTGCCGCTTAGTGGTGCAAAAGTCAAGGTCTGATTGGATTTTACAGTAACTGCCCAAAGTTAGGAGCGGCTGTCGCGTATGCGTGAATATCTCGCCCGGAGCAGTCTGTTAAACTACACGAGACGCTGCAGTGCCTGATTTAGGCGCCCAATGGGCATCGCCTATTCGCAATTCGAGGTTGTGGAAATAGGGTGCAGTGAATTTTTGGCGAAAAAAAGTGCACTATATTTTTGCCGGCCTTCCAACGCAATCTTCCTTATGGCAGGCTCTTGGCACTTCGTTGGTGAGCGGGATTTGAGCTAACGAAGATAATATCCAGCTAATAGAAAAGTCGGGGGATGTGGTGACTAAATCATGGGGTGCTCGTGGATTCCTAGCAATACTAGTGGTGCTTGCCGCTTGGGTTGGCTATGGCTGGCAGATGGCTACTTTTGATGCTGAGAAGTATTTGTACTTGGCGGATCAGTATGAGGTGACAATTCGTCGAGATACTCGCGGAGTGCCGCACATTTTGGGTACCACTAATCCCGACGTTGCGTTTGGTTTCGCTTTTGCTCAGGCCGAAGATAACTGGCAGCTTATTGAAGATTCAATGCCGTTTTATCGTGGCAATAGCGCCCTATACACTGGTCAAGATGGCGCAATCACAGACTACCTTGTGAAATGGTTGGGGCTTTGGGAAACACTTGAGGCTAACTATAAATGGGACATAAGCCCGGATGTAAGAGCCTATGTTGAGGCCTACGCAGATGGTATTAACTATTATGCGGCGACTCATCCAGATCAGGTAGATGAACGTGTTTTGCCCGTGTCAGGGAAGGATATAGTTGCAGGGTTTATGCTGCGCCACCTGCTTTTCTATGGTTTTGAGGGCAGCATCAAAGAATTGACCAAACCAACTCGGCAGCGGGCGGTGAGTGAAATTATTCGACCTACGGTTATAGAGACATTGCTTGATCGCGTTGAAGACGCCGAGCCGCTATTTCAGCCGCCCGCCATATTGCAGCAAGCGCCGAATGAGATTTCTATCGGCGGTGTGCCTATCGGCTCTAATGCGTTTGCTATTGCGCCAAAGATCTCTGCTGAGGGTTCAACTCGCTTGGCGATCAATTCTCATCAACCTACCACGGGACCGGTTGCTTGGTATGAGGCCCACCTAAAAAGTTCACAGGGACTAAATGTGATGGGCGGATTATTTCCGGGAACGCCCATGGTAAGCGTGGGCTTTACTGAGAACTTGGCATGGGGTGCAACAGTCAATAGTCCCGATTTAGTGGATGTTTTTGTCCTTGAGATTAATCCTAACAATACCAATCAATATCGTTTAGACGGTCAATGGCAGGACCTTGCCGTTAGCGAAGTGGCGCTTGAAATACGTTTGTGGGGTTTTTTCCCATGGACTGTTACGCAGGAGGTGCTGGCTTCTAAACATGGGCCGGTTTTGCGCACAGATCACGGAACGTATGCCGTTCGTTATGCTGGCATGGGAGAACTTAGACAAGTTGAGCAATGGTACCGCATGAACCTTGCGACGAATTTGGCGGAATGGCGCGAAGCCATGTCGATGCAGGCGTTTGCCAGTTTCAATTTTGTTTATGCAGATAAAGAGGGGAATATCATGTTTTTGCATAACTCTCTAACGCCTAAGCGCGATCCGCGTTACGACTGGTCGCTCTATTTGCCCGGTGATGATTCGTCCTTAATCTGGAAAGAAAATTTGTCCTTTGCAAGGTTGCCTCAAGTCATTAACCCAGCATCAGGTTACGTGCACAGTGCCAATCAAACGCCTTTCAATGTCACCGCTGAAGCTGACAATGTAAAAATTGAAAAGTACGCGCCAGGACATGGGTTTCAAATGGATATGACTAACCGGGCGGTGCGTGGCTTGGAACTTTTTCAAACTCTTGGTCCTCGCATCAGCAAGGAAGAATTTTCTGCAATTAAGCACGATAAGTTCTATTCGCCAAATACCGATTACGTGGCGTATTTGGGACAAATTGCTGAAGTGGAATTTACTGATTCGAAACGCCAGCAAGCGCAGAAAATTTTGGCTGCCTGGGATTTAGGTACTGATTTGGCAAATACCAGTGCAGCAATGGGTACCTGTGTATTCTTGGCTGCGCAACCGAAGGAAAATCGTCATGAGGACGGTAAGCCCGAGATCAGTAAAATATTGGACAACTGTATAGCGGGTTTAGATAACGCGGTAGGGCGCATGGATCCGCCCTGGGGTGAAGTGAATCGGCACGTACGCGGAGATCTTAATTTGCCAGTGGCGGGTGGACCGGATATTTTACGCGCCATCTATGGGCGTGGTATAGATCAAGATGGCTATTTAACGAATGTGGCTGGTGATGGGCTTTATTACTTGGTTGAGTGGGATGCTGCTGGTGCGCTTACTGTTGAAGGCGTGCACCAATTTGGTAGTGCGACATTAGATGAAACTTCGCCTCACTATGCGGATCAAGCCGAAGATTACGCTCTGGAGATACTCCATGACCCTTGGTTCAGTGAAGCTGCATTACAGCAAAACTTACTGCGCGCCTATCGCCCAGGGGATACGCCTTAGGGGTTTGAGAGGAGGGGTTTTGTGTGGCGCTCTTTCTTTGCAAAAAACAGTTTGTAAGAAGCGCTTTGCAAAAGTGATTTTGCACAAAAGATTTTGTTAGAAAAAGCCTCTTTGGAAAAAATTAGGGGGTGATAGCCTTAAACGACAGATATTGGAAAAATAATAATGGATACCTTGATATGCCCGGTTGCTACCTCAACGGATGCTAAAGTGCCCCTTATCATCTACCTGGATTTTAAGAGCCCTTACGCCTATCTGGCGGTGGAGCCAACCCGCAAAATGTTGGCAGAGCTAGGTGTTGTTGCGGATTGGCGGCCATTTGTTTTAGACATTGGTAGTTATCTGGGCACTGCAAAACTGGGTAAAGGTGGCAAAGTCGCCGAGCAAAGCCGCAGTAAAGAGCAGTGGTCTGGCGTCAAATACGCTTATTTTGACTGCCGGCGTTATGCCAATTTAAAAGGTATGACGGTCCGTGGCACCGTGAAAATTTGGAATACAAATTTGCCAGCTGTTGGCTGGTGGTGGGTCAAGCAGCAAGAGAGCTTACAGCAGCAGTGCGCCTCCAACAGCCTGATGGAAAAATATATCGACGCTGTTTATGCACCATTTTGGCGGCGCGAGTTTGATGCCGAAGACCTAGACGCGGTGGAGCAAGTGCTAATAGATGTCGGGGCTAATATCGAAGGCTTCAGAGACTATGCAGCAGGACCCGGTTTACATGCCAACGCGCAGTTTCAGATGGACGCATTTGATTCTGGTATTTACGGCGTGCCTACCTATATTTTGCCAAGCAAAGGCAGCGCTGGCGCAGAAAATTCAGTTGCTGCGCAGAAATTTTTTGGTCGCGAACACCTGCCGCTCATTCGTTGGTATTTGCAAGGCCAAGTAGGCGAGCGTCCAGATGTTGCCTATGAGCTGGCTGACGATGCCCAGATCATGGCAGATCCTGAAGCGCCTGTTGATTCGGCTCTGCCGGTTTATATAGATGTCAAAGCGCCGCAAAGTTATCTGGCCTTGGCGGGGACGCGGGCCATGGCGGAGCAACAAAACATTGCATTGGATTGGCACTTTTTCCAGGGCCAACCTTTGCGTACACCTGCCGTATGGGAAGAAGGCGAGGATCGAGGCGCAATGCACCGTCGTATTCGCGGCACGTACGTGGGTCAAGATATTCAACGCTATGCACCGCATAAACTGAAAGACCTATATGTGACAGGGCGCTCTAACGCGCCGGCCTTAGGTCTGGCGTGGGTGAAAGCACGTGCGCTACAAGACTTGAGTGTCAGAGTAGACAATTATGTTGAGGCAATCTTGCAGCGTTTTTGGCAGCAAGAGCAAGACATTGACTCTATTGCAAGTATTGAAGATGTACTCAACCATTTGGGCGTGACTCTTGATGGCTTTGCTGAGTTTGCTGACAGCGCAGGTCTAGCCGCGGTGGAAACTACTGCAGATAAGGCTGAAGAGCTGGGCGTCGCGGTGAGTCCAACCTACTTTATTGGCACCGAGCCATTTCAAGGGCGCCAGCATCTACCCTTATTAGCGGCCCGTCTGAAGCCCTAGGTCTAGGTCTTTTTTTTGCAGCATAAGGTTTTCATAGGCTTTTGTTGACAGGTCGCGGGGCTATTCGTCAATATCTGTGTCGCGCAAACTACTGACTTTGGCTGATAGTGCTTAATGACGGCACTGATTGGGGTTGAGTTATGGGTATTAGCACCCTGATTTTTTATTTTTTTGAGGTAACATTATGAAGACAAGAATTACGGAACTTTTTGGTATTGAGCACCCAATTATCCAAGGGGGCATGCATTATGTTGGCTTGGCAGAAATGGCGGCAGCAGTTTCAAATGCTGGTGGCTTGGGCATTATCACCGGTTTGACTCAGGGTACTCCGGAAAAATTAGCCAACGAAATCGCGCGCTGCCGCGAAATGACAGACAAGCCTTTTGGCGTTAACTTGACCTTTTTGCCTTCTCTCACACCTCCTGATTACCCTGGTTTGGTTAAGACTATTATTGAAAGCGGTGTTAAAGCTGTTGAAACCGCTGGTAACAATCCTGCGAAATGGTTGCCTCAGTTAAAAGAAGCTGGCATCAAAGTTATCCATAAGTGCACCTCGGTTAGACACGCGCTGAAAGCTCAGGACATTGGCTGTGATGCGGTTTCGGTAGACGGCTTTGAGTGTGGTGGACACCCTGGCGAAGACGATATTCCCAACTTCATTTTGTTGCCTAGAGCTGCAGATGAACTAACGATTCCTTTTGTTGCTTCTGGCGGTATGGCAGATGCACGCTCGTTAGTTGCCTCTCTTGCCATGGGCGCTGAAGGCATGAACATGGGCACACGTTTTATAGCAACTAAAGAGGCACCAGTTCACGAAAATGTTAAGCAAGCTATTCTTGCCGCGTCAGAGTTAGACACTCGCTTGGTGATGCGTCCGCTGCGTAACACCGAACGCGTCCTAACCAATGCAGCAGTAGAACGCTTATTGGTGAAAGAACAAGAAATGGGTGCTGATCTTAAATTTGAGGATATCGCTGCTGAAGTAGCAGGCGTCTATCCAAAGATCATGATGGAAGGCACCATGGAAGCTGGCGCATGGTCATGTGGCATGGTCGCTGGTCTTGTTTATGATATTCCGTCAGTACAAGAGCTGATGGATCGCATTATGAGCGAAGCAGATACCCTTATCTCCAAGCGTCTTGCTGGTTTTGCTGCCTAGCACAAGCCGCGGTGAAAGTTAGAGCATAAGCCTCTAAGTTTAGTCGGTCCTGGGCATTTGGCTCGGGACACTAAACGAATTTACAGATACCAAATTCACATACAGAAAACTATTTAAGGAATTGATATGCGCGAAGCAGTCATCGTTTCAACAGCTCGTACGCCTATTGGTAAAGCATACCGTGGCGCATTTAATAGCACGCTAGGTCAAAGCCTTGGCGCGCATGCCATCAGACACGCGGTAGAACGGGCTGGTATTGATGCAGCCCAAGTAGAAGACGTCATTATGGGTGCAGCGCTACAAATGGGTAGCAGCGCTTTCAACACGGCGCGTCAATGTCTATTAGAAGCAGGACTACCTGATAGCGTTCCGGGCCAAAGCATAGATCGTCAATGTTCCTCTGGCATGATGGCTATTGGTATTGCGGCCAAGCAGATTATTGCTGACGGCATGGATGTAGCAATTGGTGGTGGCGTTGAATCTATTTCAACCAACCAAACTGGCGATATGTTCACCACACCAAGCCCTTGGTTAATTAAAAACCAGCCTGGCCTATATATGCCAATGATTGAAACCGCAGAGATTGTGGGCGAGCGTTACGGCGTAAGTCGTGAAGATCAAGATGCATATGCTGCACAATCTCAGGCTCGTACTGCTGCCGCCCAACAAGCAGGCGCATTTGACGATGAGATCGTACCGCTAGCTTCAGTAATGAAGTTGGTGAATAAGGAGACCGGCGAGGTCAACGAGATTGAGATGAACTTGGATAAAGACGAAGGTAATCGTCCGGGTACAACTTATGAAAGTCTGTCAGGTCTGAAGCCTGTGTTTGGCGGCGGCCAGATCATTAAAGAAGGTAAGCATGTTACCGCGGGTAATGCCTCCCAGCTGTCTGACGGTGCATCAGCTTGTGTACTAATGGAAGCTAAGGTTGCTGAACAGCGTGGCCTACAGCCGTTAGGTGCCTACCGCGGTATGGCTGTAGCCGGCACTCAAGCTGATGAAATGGGCATTGGTCCTGTTTTCGCCATTCCAAAGTTGTTGGAAAAGAATGGTCTGACCATGGATGATATTGGCCTGTGGGAGCTGAATGAAGCGTTCGCAGTGCAAGTGGTTTATTGCCGCGACAAGCTGGGTATTCCTGATGAATTACTCAATGTAAACGGTGGCGCTATTTCAGTAGGTCACCCTTATGGCATGTCTGGATCACGCATGGTTGCTCACGCCTTAATCGAAGGTAAGCGTCGTGGTGTTAAATATGTTGTAGCCACTATGTGTGTTGGCGGCGGCATGGGTGCAGCTGGCTTGTTTGAAGTTCTTTAGCGCCAGCTAATGCAAGGCGCTGGCTAAAACCAGTGTTAACGTCGAAAAAGACCAACTAGTGCCGAAAGGTTTAGCTGGTTTTTTTTCGACAGACTTTCCTCAGCCCATATTATAGATTTGTACTTTGGGCGAATTTTTTTGCTAAATCCTAAATAACTGGATCGTCAAATCTAAACCTTTAATCGTTGCACCGTTATCAAAAAGGAACTTCATGAACACATATACTTCCCCCACAGAGTTTTTAGCTACGGCCGTTATCGATGGTGTTTTAACCATTAGGCTTAACCGGCCTGACGCATTAAATGCTTTTCGCCCAGAAATGTTAGAGGGTATTGCACAGCTTATAAACACTGCTAATGCCGATGCTATGGTCTCCGTTGTTGTTTTAGAGGGCGCGGGCCGTGCATTTTCTGCAGGTGTAGATTTGAAGGTATTGCAAGGCACTGAACCAGAAGGCGGTAAAGTAGGCGATGTCTTTGACGCACCAGCCCAACGGGCGTACTTAGCCATTCGTGGTGCACGTATGCCGGTTATCGCCAAAGTTCATGGCGCCTGTTTTACTGGCGCTTTGGAAATTGCACTACACTGCGATTTTATTTTTACGACTAATACTACAAAGTTTGGCGACACTCACGCCAAGTTTGGCCTGCGCCCTACCTGGGGTATGACACAAACTTTGGCTCAGGCGGTTGGCTTGCGCAGAGCGAAAGAACTGTCTTTTACGGCTCGAATATTCTTGGGGGTTGAGGCGGTCGAGTTGGGTATGGCCTGTGCGGCGGTTGAGGACAAAGAGGCTTTAGATGATCTGGTTGCGCAGCGCGCAGCAGCAATTGTTGCCAACTCTTCATCGGCAGTAGCGGCGATAAAGGATTTATACAATATTTCTCAGCAAGGCCATGCCATGCAAGACGCGTTAGAGGCAGAATTGGCTCAGGAGTATCCGCAAATTACGGATACTTCCGCAAGATTGGCCGGGTTTTAAGCCCGGCCTTTGAGCTTTCTAGGTTATGGCTGCGGCGAATAGTCTGTCTTGGTCATAAACACTTTCTCTATATTTTCTACTAAGCGACCGTCGCTGATGGAAGCTGCGTATACCGCTTGCCATGCGGGGTCGGTGCCAAATGCTTGCCACGCGACGGCAGCCTCGGCAAGGCTAGGGTGTGCGACCACGTAGACCAACGTATTGGGTAATTCCAGTGGCTTCCAATAACTGATATTTGCAATACCGTGCTTGGTAAATAACGCCATGGTGTGGTCTCTAAAGCGCGTTTCCAAAGCATTTAGTTTACCCGGGAAGGTTGTATAAGTGCGCAGTTCATAGACGCGTTTGTCTGGGTGCTGGGCATGGCCTTCATGATGATCTGCAAAACTACTGAGGCTTATAAAAGCCAGCACAATGCCGCTGAGGAAAGTGGCTAAGCTGCGAAGTACTGTTGCCGTGGGGTTTTGGGTGAACATGCTAATGCCTGTGTTGGATGATTGATATGCTCTACATACTAGAAGCCTAAGGTCTTAGCTGCCAAGCTAAATTTTCTCCCTCAATTGCTGTCGCCCATTAGAACTATTTTTCAGCTACGACCTTAACCGGCCGCCTATGACGTGTTTTGCATCAGTTACCCTGCGGCTTGGGGTGTTAATACTTCGCCGTATCTTTCACTTCATGCTTCACCTTTAAAGCTTGGTCTTTGCGCGGTAAGCTCCAAGCATGAGTTTTTTGCTCTGTATTTGTACAACGTAAAAGTACGATGTAGAAGTACAACTCAAAATGGGGAGAAGGTTATGCGCGTGAGGTTTTTTTCAATTCTGACTTTGTTATCTTTAGCTGGGCTAGTCCAAGGGGATATTAAACGTACCGCCTCAGGGCAGCCGGATTTGTCTGGCTTTTATGATAGCGGCACCTTAACGCCTCTCAATCGCCCCAAGGAACTTGGCGGTAAAAAATTCATGACTCGTGCTGAGGCAGAAGTGCTGAAAAAGATGAGCGGGTTGCTGCAATCAGATGCGCAGAAAGTCAGCGATCCGAACCGTGAAGCGCCCCCCAGTGGCGGTGACGGTGAGCATGGTTTTGGCGCCGGTGGCGTTGGCGGCTACAACACATTTTGGGTTGATCCGGGCAGTGATGTTTCTGAGCTGAACGGTGAAATCAGAACCTCCATTGTTTACCAACCGGCAAGTGGTCGGCAGCCAACGATGACGCCCCGGGGTATGCAGGCGATGGCGGACAACTTCAGTTCATTTGCCTACACCAACGATGGCACTGCGTCATGGCTGAAGAAAGGCGGTCATGGCCCCTTCGATGGGCCTGAAGACTTGGCCCTAGCAGAGCGCTGCTTGCTCGGCTTCAGCGCTGGTCCTCCCAGCCTGCCAGGGCTCTATAATAATTATAAACGCATTGTGCAGACTGAAGATCATGTCATGATTTTATTGGAAATGGTCCATGACGCTCGAGTGATTCGGATGAACGCTAAGCATGGCCCAGCCAGCCACCGCTCTTGGTTAGGCGACGCAATTGGACGCTGGGAAGGCGATACCTTAGTGGTTGAAACCACCAATTTCCGCAACCAAACCGGCCTATATGGTGGCGATGAAAACCTCTATTTGATAGAGCATTTTACCTTACAAGAAGACGGCAATCTGCTTTATGACTTTACCGTGAAAGACCACACGGCGTGGACTCAACCCTGGAGTGGAGCCTACGTTTGGCAGACATCCCAGAGCAAGGTTTATGAATATGCCTGTCATGAAGGCAACTATGCCATGGGCAATATCCTGCGTGGCGCCCGCCTCCTAGAGAATGAAGCGCTAGCAGAACAGGCCGCTAATCGTTAACTGGGCTTTGTCTGCAGTTGGGAAAGCAGTTTTGTTAGAATTTGACTTGGGAGCGTGTTTTGGAATTTGATATTAGACCTGCGATCGAGGCAGAGATGGGGCAGCTTGGGCTAATGGGTTCTTACTCTTATGCCGGGGCTTTCGGTGATGGTGAAGACAATGTTGTCGCCACTGGTACTAAGGCGGAATGGACTCTCTGTGCATTTGATGACAGCGCCCGCACTGATAAAGGCCAGGCCACCATGGCCACCTCTTTCTGTGCTTTCCCTTTTACCACTCGTGTTAATGGCAAGGCCATGGCCATGGCCGGCATTTCTACTGTGGGTACTCGGCCAGAATATCGGCGTATGGGCTTGCTACGCAAAATCATGACTAGGGCCTTTGCCGAGCAAAAAGAGCGTGGTCAAAGTATTGCCGGGCTTTGGGCTTCGCAAGCCGCTATCTATCAGCGTTATGGGTTTACCCAAGCGGGCATGAATAGAAATTATGCAGTAGACAGCGTCGATATTGCGTTAGCTATGGACGGGTCTAATGCAGCGTTAGCACTGCCGATGGTGACTCGATACACCCCGGTTCACGGGCTTGATGCGGCCCGAGAGGTATACAAGAATTTTATAGCTCAGCGCACCGGCTACCTGCATCGCGGTAAATCTTTGTGGCTGAATAATACGCTGGATGAAACTACCCCTGACGGTCCGGTATATATTGCCATAGCAGGTACACTTGAAGCGCCCCTTGGATATATTGTTTATACCTTGCGGGCCAATCTTGTAGACAATCGGGCGCGCTCCCAAGAAATAAAAATTCGAGATTTTGCGTGGCTAGACTTAGCGGCCTATCAAAGCCTCTGGCAATTCATAGGCAAGCATGATTTGGTCGGGCGTGTGGTCTGGGCTAATGCGCCCATGGATGATCCTGCGTTGGCGTTGTTTCAAGAGCCTAGAATGTTGCACAGTCGAGATACTGAAGCCAGTTGGTGGCGTATTGTGGACGCACCTAATGCCCTAGCTCAGCGTGGCTATAGTGTTGGTGAAGATATTAAAATCGGCATTGCCGGAGATGATTTGGCGCCTTGGAATAATGGCTGCTGGCACTTGCGTAGCGAAGGTGATGGAACTGGTGTTGGCTTTGCTGCCAGTGTTCAGGCCTGTAGCGATGCGCCGCAAGTTACGCTGTCGATAAAGAGTCTCACTGCCATTTTTTCTGGCATGCATCGAGCTCAAGATTTAGCCAATTGGGGTTTGCTTGGCGGCCAAGCAAGCGACATCGCTCGCTTAGATCGAATTATGGCGACGCAGTATGCGCCTCACTGTCCCGATCATTACTGATTAGCGTGAATAGCACGCCGGATAACTCAATGGAATATTTGCGTCCTGAGACCAGATCAGGGCGTGTCTCCATTGCCACTAAGTTGGCCCACGGCGTGGGTTCCATGCCCGGCAACTATAAAGAATTTGCCTTCAATACTTTTCTGCTGCTCTACTACTCGCAAATTCTAGGTCTGTCTGCGAGTTGGGTTTCACTGGTGTTGGCCATTACGCTCATTGTCGATGCCGTCACTGACCCGCTAATGGGGGCAATTTCCGATAACTTTAAGCCACGACTTTTCCCCAGTCTTGGACGCCGCCACCTCTTTATGTACTTGGCTATTTTGCCTTTGGGCATTTCTCTATTTTGTCTGTTTTCACCGCCAAACTGGGAAAGTCAGCAAGCCTTGTTGGCTTGGTTATGTTTTTGGGCCATTGCTGCGCGACTAGCATTTACGCTTTATGTTGTGCCCTGGGCGGCACTTTCTGCCGAGCTCACCGACGACTACGAAGAACGGACCAGTATTGTTGTATACCGAGTGGCCATGGCCTGGGTTGGTGGCATTGCGTTTCAAGTTTTTGTTTATACCTTTGTAATGCCAGATGTTGGCGACAGTTACGGGCAACTTGATATCAATAACTACTCTACCCTCGCTTTTTGGTTGGCGGGCTTAGTGATGATTTGGGCCGCCATTACGACGCATTTTACCCGGAATCAAATCCCCTATTTACGCCAGCCCACTGACCCTGCGCCACTAGACTTAACTTTGTTCCTAACGGAAGTTCGGCTTGCGTTTGCCAGTAGAAATTTCCGGTTATTTTTTTTCGTTTCGCTGACTTTTTTTGCAACCGCTGGTACTGGCGCGGTATTCGATATTTATATGAATACCTATTTTTGGGAACTGCGCAGCGAAGATTTACGTTGGCTTGGCGTGTCGATTATATTCGCCTTCATAGCGTTGGCAATTACACGCCCCCTGCAAAGTCGCTTTGGCAAACGCGATATAGCCGTAGTTTGTTTGGTGTTTTTGATTATCACCCTGATGATTAAGGTGTCTTTTCGATTTACAGATATTTGGCCAGATAATGGCGATGCCAAATTATTGCCGCTGCTGGTGTTGTTCACTTGTATTCAAATGTTCTTTGTCACTTTGTTTTCGGTCATGGTGGTGGCCATGTTGCCAGACATGGTTGACGAACAACAGTTGTTGGTTGGGCGGCGTCAAGAAGGCGTTTTCGCTTCAGCATTTAGTTTTGCCAGTAAAACAACGGCGGGATTTGGTTTGTTGGCTGGTGGGCTACTTCTTGAGCATGTTATTGCCTTTCCAACTCAGGCTTTGCCGGGCGAAATTCCAGCGGACACCTTAATCGCCCTGGGCGTAGTAGACGGCTTATTGGTGCCTTGCTTGTTTTTTCTGCCGGTTTATTTACTTAGCCGGTATTCGTTGTCTCGAGATAAGCTCACCGTTATTCAGGCCCAGTTACTTAATCAGTAAATTGTTTGCTTAGGCTTCATGTGTGAGTCTTTCACGCAGCAGATTTTAGTTAGAAAATTTTGAGGAACTCAGATGTTAGAAAAAGTACATCCATCTACAGTGGGTATGTGTGAAGACCGTTTAGAACGTGTTAGCCAATGGTTAGAAGAGCAGGTCAGCGGCGAGCGTTTAGCTGGGGCCAGCGTTTTAATTGGCCGTCAAGGTAAAATTTCATATATGCAGGCAGTGGGACTTGCCGATAAAGAATTGGCTAAGTCATTTACTGAGGACAGTGTGGTGCGAATATTTTCAATGTCTAAACCCATCACCTCTGTGGCTGTAATGATGCTTTACGAGCAGGGTTGTTTTCAACTTGACGATCCGGTTGCCAAATACATCCCTGAGTTTGCAAGCACGCCGGTTTGGCGCGGTGGTGAGGCCAGCCTAAGTGAGACTGAACCGCAAAGTAGCCCGATGTTGGTGAAGCATTTATTGTCCCACACCTCCGGGCTGACTTACGGCTTTATGCAAAGCAATGTAGTGGACCAAGAGTATCGTAAGGAAGATATCGAATTCATTAATTTCAAGCACAGCTTGGCGGAAATTGTCACTCGGCTTGCGAAGATTCCGTTGATTTGTCAGCCGGGCAGTCAGTGGAATTACAGCGTATCCACAGATGTTCTAGGTCGTCTTGTGGAGATTTGGTCGGGTATGCGTTTGGCTGAGTTCTTTCAGCAACGAATTTTCTCGCCGCTGCAAATGCATGACACGGATTTTCAGGTTAAAGCTGAAAATCAAAGCCGCTTTTCCGCGCTGTATGGCCCGGCGAATGGTGTGGATATGAGCAGTGTTGGCAAAGCAGATCTCGATTTAGATAAGGTTGAGCCTAGAGGTTTAACGCTTCAGGAAGGATCAGCCAAGTCACGTTATTTTAAATCAACAATGTCTGATTCCGGTGGTGGCGGTCTAGTTGGCAGTATTGGCGATTACGGGCGGTTTTGTCAGATGCTCTTGAATGGAGGCGAACTGGATGGCGCGCGCCTGCTAAGCCCAACTACAGTGCGATATATGCGTACCAATCAATTACCAAACGACTGCGATATGGCGGCTATGGGTCAGCCGGTTTGGAGCGAAACCAGCTACGACGGTATAGGTTTTGGTCTTGGTTTTGCTGTAGTTCTTGACCCACCTAAGGCGTCAATCATTACTTCTAAGGGTGAGCACCATTGGGGTGGCGCTGCGAGTACGTTTTTCTGGATTGATCCGGTGGAAGATCTTTTTGTGGTGTTCTTTACTCAGCTTATTCCTTCATCTACCTACCCAATCCGGCGCGAGTTACGCGCGCGGGTGTATCAGGCGTTAGTTGAATAATTCATTGCGCAGAGTGGTTGTCTTGAGCAGTTATTTTGTGGAGGTTTTATGCAATTGGAAGTTTTTAAAGCGTTAGGTTTGGACAGAGCTTGGGGCGATCATCATAGCTTTGATTTTCAAGTGAACGGGCGCGCTAATGCGGAGATTGAGCAAGCGCTGAACACGCCCGGGGATGCGCATTATCACCCATGCCGTGAGGCCCATGAGCGAAAGGGCATAGCCAAGGGCGCGGTACATGTCTTTCGTGATTGGACTGAAGATAAGTTTTATTCAACTACCCGCCGAAAGATATCCGTTTATGTGCCTGCTCAAAGTGGCAATAACTCGGCCCCCCTGAACCTGTTGGTATTTAGCGATGGCGATGGTTATTTGAGTAGTAAAGGCAGTATTCGTGCAGTAAATGTTTTAGACAGTTTGATTGCCGACGGCTTGCTGCCAGCTACTCTAGGGGTCTTCGTCAATCCTGGCATACCAGAGGGAGTGCCTACTGCAAAAGGCACTCGACCTGATCCTCGGGCAAATCAACAACGCAGTTTTGAATACGATTCTTGTAGCCCTGAATATGTGGAATTTTTACTTCAGGGCGTACTGCCTTTTGTCACCAAAGAACTTGGCGTGGAGTTGAGTCAGCACGCCGCTGATCGCGGTATTTGTGGCATTTCCAGTGGCGGTATTTGCGCTTTCAACGCGGCTTGGCATAGGCCGGACCAATTTGGCAAAGTCATTAGCCACTGCGGCTCCTTTACCAATATTCGTGGTGGGCACAATTATCCGTACCTTATTCGTAGTACCCCGCGTAAAGCATTACAGGTGTTTTTGCAGAGCGGTGAGATGGACGCGGAAATTGTGACGGGCAGTTGGCCCTTGGCTAATAAGCAAATGGCCGCAGCGCTGACGTTTGCCGGTTACGGGCATCGATTTGAATTTGGTACGGGAGGGCATAACCTGCGTCATGGTGGGGCCTTATTTGCAGATACTTTGAAATGGTTATGGCCGGTAAGTTAGACGAGGCGACAACGGCTGAGTGTGCGCAAGAAAGCTAAGTCTTTGCGCTCGGCGGTTGCCAGCGAGTCCCCGGTTTGTGAGATGCCTAGGTGGCAATACAGCCCCCCTGAATATGTGCTTTTTTCTCAGCAAAATTAGCTTTGAATTTACCCTTATGTGACTGAGTGGTTGTGTCGTTGTTGTGTTGTTGTTGTAACCTTTTGGTATTCACTGGGAGGTTGTGGCTTTAGTTAGAACAGGGCACCTTTTTGCCCAGGCTGTGTGCCAATACTATTTTGCTTTCGGCTTTTTGCGTTTTTTTGGAGCAAGTGCTTTGAGCATATCCATAACCAGTTTTCGGTCTGTTTTCGTCAGCGCGAAGAACATTCTGGAGAATTGTGCGGTTTCAACGTCTGTTGTTGGGGTGGATGTGTTGTACTCCCCTCTAGCTTCAGCGGCTTCTAGGCTGCCTCGCTTAGAACTAGAGATTCCGGCATCTTGGCGCACATTTACATACATGTCGCCGCGCCCAACTGCCAGCCATTCATGGCTAACCTCGAGTATTATGGCAAGTTTTTCGAGGTTTTTAGTCGACGGTTTAGAAATGCCCTGCTCCCAATGACTACAGGCCGCTCGGGTCACTTTGAGGCGTTCGGCCAAGGCTTCTTGGGTGAGGCCTGCATTGGCTCTGGCTTTGCTGACACGTTTAGATAGGGCTGACATGGGTTCAAGGCTAGCCCTGGCAAACGGGGTTGAATATGATATTTTTGGTATACAGATTGACGGTACCAAAAGTATCTAATTTTACGTACTTTTTTTTCAAATTTCAGTGACGAGAGAGTGGCGGCAAGATTGCAAGTTTTGCAAAAAATTGACGGTGATGATTTTAAGTCGTCATCCGGAAATTGACATTGGGTGGAAACCACGTTGGCTTATTAACAACACCTTAACCGCACCTTAAGAACAGCCAGGCCGTGTCAGGGTTGCGCGGTTTAGTTTTGCATCGTATCAGCAGGTGATTATAGTGAGGTTTGCATTCTATTTTGAAATATCGCCCCTTTAGGACTTAACAATGACCACCTACGTAACTGCACAAATTACTATCCATGACCGTGAAAAATACGCCCAGTACGAGGAGGGCTTTATGGAGGTCTTCAGTCGCTATGACGGCAAGATGCTGGCGGTGGATGAAGCACCTAAGGTGTGGGAGGGGCAGTGGTCTTATACGCGGACGGTATTAATTGAGTTTCCGTCGGCTCAGGCTGCCGAAGCCTGGTATGGCAGTGCAGAATATCAGCAGTTGGCGACACATCGCTGGGCTGCCTCAGCTGCGAATATTGCTCTGTTAGAGGGCGTGGTGCCACCTACCTAGAGGTTCCAGTCTGGACATGCTCGTCATACTGCTAACGCCCTCCTATGACTATGACTATGACTAGGACTATGACTATGACTAGAACTATGACTAGAACTATGACTAGGGCGAACCTTCTGGTCCCCAATGTACTGCCAAGAGTTTTTCTATGGGTTGCTTGTGTGAGCCGAAAGAGCGGTTGAACAGGTCGCCATCGGTAAAGTGTTCTAAGGTAAAACCTTGGGGGTCTTTCCAATAGTCAAAGACTTGGCTGCCGAGTACGTGTTTGCCCACGCCCCAGCGCTGCTCATAACCCTGTTGTGCCAAAAAGTCGTGGGATTGCATGAGGTAATCCCAATGACAAACTTCAAAGGCCGCGTGATTGAATTCGCTGTGCCCAGCACCAACCAAAAAAAGCGTATGGTGATCTACATATTCCTCACCTCGGTCAAGTCGCATAAATGCGCCCAGTGCTTTGTCTTCACTGCCGATATAAATTTCGTCACTGGTGATAAAACCAATCCGCTCTTTGTACCATGCCTCGCTGTGCCGGAAATCTGTGACATTGAGTACGCAATGACCGAGCCTTTTAATGCTCGTAGGTGTTGATGTATAAGCCACCCGTTGCCCCACTCTGAGTCTCGGTTCATCTTGATTCAGTGGCGATCGTTCTGGTGGCGCAAGCGCATCGGCTTGGCAGATGCCGTAGACGATGTCTATTTCATTACCGTCAGGATCTATCATCCGCGCCCTTAGACCACCGCCTGGTAGGTCAATTTCTTCTACCTCGACATTGTCAATTGAAGCGATGCGCTCTAACTCTGCGTGCGACAGTGCCTCGAAGCCCATGCCTTTGAACCGGGCTGGGCCGTTTGCTTGCTCTGCGACATAGATATAGGGCGAGCTGTCATAGCCTCTAGCCAACAGTCGATTTGCTTCTCGAGTAACTTTAAAGCCAAAGTCCGTGAGAAATTGCGCCTGCTTATCTAAGTCTTCCATTTCGAAGCGTACGTAGTGTAAATCTCTGATATCAGTCATGGGCTGTCCATCGTTTCTGAGCAAACATAACGGTATGCTTGAACGTCGGTCCGCTCAAGGAAAAAGTACCCCTAGGCGGGCGTTGTGCTTGATCAAGCTGGGCTATACTTTTATCCAGTATTCATAAGGACCAAGTAATATGCTCACATCTATTAAAAACAGCGGTGGAGTAAGAACCCTTACATTTAATCGCCCTGAAGCACTGAATGCTTTTAATGACGCCATGTTTGATGCGGTAGCCGCTGATCTATTGGCTGCAAGCGCTGACGACAGTGTCAAAGTATTGGTCATCACTGGTGCAGGCCGAGCATTTTCTGCTGGCATGGATTTGGCTGCCCCGCGCAAGGGGCAGCCAGCAAAGTACGGTTTTCCTGGTATGTTTGAAGCCATTGTTGAGTTCCCCAAACCCATCATTCTGGCAATTAACGGTCTAGGCGTTGGTTTTGGTTGCACTATTTGTGGCTTAGCCGATTTAGTTTTTATGGCCAGTAATGCACGACTGCGCTGTCCATTTACCTCGCTAGGGTTGACCGCAGAAGCTAGCAGCACCGTAACTTTTCCTCAGCTTATGGGTTATCAAAATGCTTTTTGGAGTCTTTTGAGTTCACAGTGGATGGATGCTCAGACTTGTAAGAAGTTGGGTCTAGTATTTGCGTTAACAGAGCCGGAGCAATTGCTGGCTGAAGTCTATGAGTATGCGCAGATTCTTGCCGCGCAGCCTTTAGCATCCCTAATCGCTACTAAGGAGCTGTTAATGGCACCTCGTCGTGAAGGGCTGCGTGCAGCCCACAAAATAGAAAATGTCGCCTTAGCAAATTTGCTAGGCGGGCCGGCAAATTTGCAAGCCGTCGCTGCATTCAAAGAGCGTAGGCCAGCAGATTTTTCTAACTTCTAACTTCTAACTTCTAACTTCTAACTTCTAACTTCTA
>TARA_B110000879_G_scaffold15101_1_pt1 | contig 31914 bp, 29 predicted proteins | sample TARA_B110000879 | Tara Oceans TARA_B110000879 (sample SAMEA4398094) | marine metagenome | biome: Polar Biome; feature: [SRF] surface water layer (ENVO:00010504); material: water (ENVO:00002006), including particulate matter (ENVO:01000060) such as... | depth 5 m
CTGCGTTATAGACTTAGATACCACCGACAACCGTCGTGAGCACTCTGGTATTGAGGAAGCCATCTTCGTCAACTTGCTACAGGTCTTGACTCAGAACGGTAAAGTCAGCCCATTTCAAGCGCACCCTTTATATGCTCTTCAAAGGCGGAATAAGCCGGTACCGCTTCACTGCCTCTTTATGGTCTTTAGGCACACCTGTGACGTTGACGTAAGCATTACCAGGGTTGAACTGCGCTTTGTCTAATTCCAGACCGTGTATTGACGCTACCCGAGAAATAACCTAGTGTTACTAAGCGTTACTTTTTCTAAGTGGTCTGGGGAAGACTATTGAGAATACTTATGACGCTTCCCCATGTGAAGAAGATGAAAATAAAAAGACATTAAGATCTTGATTATTTCATTACTTTTACAGGGAGTTTCTAATGAAAACACTATTCAGTGCAATACCAAAGATTCTAGTTACGCTTCTGTTGTTCCCTTTTTTTTCTAGCGCTTATGCTGAAGACGAACTGGAAGAAGTCGTCGTTACCGGAAGCTATTTAAAACGCAACGCGGCTGATTCACCCTCGCCGCTATCCGTCATCACTTCAGCCGATATTGAAGACATCGGAGCCTCGGATGTGTCGGAAATTATTCAATCCATGCCTTGGTCGTCAGGAAGCCAAAGCAGGGCAGCAACTTTTCAGGGCGGAGGTGCTGATGGCAGAAATTCCATCAACCTGCGAAACCTTGGCCACGGTGCAACCTTGCCCTTGGTCAATGGCAAGCGACAGGCACCCTCCTGGTATAATGGACGTGGTAATGCTTCAGTAAACGTCAATGGTTTGATACCCAATATTGCAATAGAAAGGATCGAAGTCGTCAAAGACGGCGCGTCCGCACTCTACGGTTCTGACGCGATTGCTGGTGTAGTGAATTTCATCACAAAGAAAAACTTTGACGGTATGGATATTCAGTACCAATATACAGTTGATCAGGAAACTGGCAAAGGTGACGCAAATACCATAGGCGTAATCTGGGGTACTCAAGGAGATCGAGGTGGAGTTGTCGTGTCAGCTTCCTTGCTGAACCGCAACGAGATTAATGTTGACGACAATTATAAGCGATATGGCGGGACAACCTTATCGTCGACAGGGCAACCTGGTCGTCTTTCACCGATTGCTGGGCAAGACATCACTTGGGCCGCAAATGGCTTGCGTCCCGGGCAGATAGTAGATGCCGCCATCGATGGCGGCACGCTACCTCGCAATGCAGCTGGCTCTAGCTTTGGACAAGCGGATGTAAACTGTGAAGATGCTGCAGCCCTCGAGCGAGGCGGTGCACTGGGTAATTTATTCAATCGGTGTGTCTACGACTATGGATCATTTTTCTCCATTCAGGCAGAAGAGTCCCTAAGAAAAATTCACGTAGACGGCGATTATGAACTCACTAACAACATCCAAGTCTACTTCGAAATGGGCTACAACGGTTCCGAATTCGACCGTCTGAACTCACTCAATCCAAATGCGCCAGCGCTAACAATTCCAACAGCAACATCTTACATCGATAGTGCCGGTGTCATACAGTCAGCGCCTAATCCGGGTAGTGTTGAAGATGCATTTCGTCGTGGTATCGAGCCCATAGAATACGCAAACCTAACGCGTTTAATCGGCGGTACTCGTGACTCCCCTCGATCACGACGACCGGTGGATACTTTCACAAAAGCTGCTCGGACGGATGAGCGTATTGTTGTAGGTGGTAAATGGGACTTTGAGATTGGTGCGCGATCTTGGAATATGGATGCATCATATACAGCCAGTCAACACACCTCCTCCATCACCCAGGCACAGGATACGTTGTCATCTCACATGGAACTTGCCATTAACGGCCTAGGTGGCCCGAATTGTGACAAGATTAATGGTGTTCCGGGTTCTGGTAACGCAACCTATCAAACGACAAATGGAGATTATGACGCTGGTTCCTGTTATTTCTTCAACCCGTTCGGTAATAGTCAGTTCGACAGAAATGGCAATGAAGGTCAGGCAGATTTGAGCCTTGTAAACCCTGAAGAACTCTACGCATGGCTCGTGGGTCGAGCCAGCAGCAACAACGACTACAGACAGCGCGTGATTGACGTGGTTGCAGCTGGGGAATTGTTCGAAACCAGTGGTGGCACAGTCGGCCTTGCACTTGGGTTTCAACGACGTCGAGATTCGGGTCAGGTAACGGTCGACTCTTCACTGGCAGCCAACAATCTTGATTTCGTTTTTGGTGCGCAGGATTGGAAAGGTAGTCTCACTACAACCGCATTCTTTGCAGAAATTGCAATTCCTGTTGGTGAGAATATAGACGTAAACCTTGCTGTTCGTTACGAAGACTTTGATGAAATTGATGAAGACACCACTGACCCAAAATTAACTGTCTTATGGCGTCCAAGCGACAGCATATCGCTACGTGCTTCCGCGGGGAGTTCATTCCGAGTTCCTTCGTTGCAGCAGTCATTTGGTACGTTAACGACCGTAAACAACGAGGCTGATATTGTCGGAGGTACGACCTTCAAACCTGCTATCACAGTTGGTAACCCGGAGCTCACCCCAGAATCTGCTGATAGCTACAATATTGGTATTTCTTGGATTCCAGTAGACGGTATGATGGAAGGTTTTCAGATCGATTTGGACTATTATACTTATGAGTATACTGACATTATTACCAGAGAAAACCCAAGTAGATTGATTGCAGAAGATAACGCAGCACTGGTGGCTTACCGTGCAGCTAATCCTGGAGCATCATTTATTGATGCTGTAGAAGCAGGTGCTGGTAACAGGGAACAGGTAGTTCGAAATTCCCAAGCAATTCTTCTGCGCACGCTGCCAAACTTCTCTAATGCCGATGGTGCAGATATTAGTGGTGTTGACCTCAACACTTTCTACAGCTTTGACACAGGATGGGGTAGCTGGCGAGTGGGCGCACAGATAGCTTTTGTCGAGGAATATACGGTTGACATAGTTAATTCTTCAGGTGTCACCACATCCTCTGACGCGGTTGGCAGCTATAACGCCAGCACGCCAGTGGCACGACCTTTACCTGAGTTAAAAGCCAACTTGACATTGAACTGGGCTATGGGCAAGCACCGTGTTTTCTCTATCGTCAAGTATGTTGATGGTGTTGACCTTGATATTGGTGCTGGAACGCGGGGCTTCTTTGGTGCCGTGGCAGGTCTAGCAGGCAATGGTCATCTGACAGCCGACCTAAACCGTGATTATGTTCCTAGTTTTACAACCTGGGACGCGCAATACACGTATAACTTCGGCGAAGCCGGTTTCTTAAGTGACAGCACAATCACCATAGGTGTAATGAATATCACCGATGAAGAGGCGCCTGTTATTGGGGGTATCGTTACAGCCTATGACGGGACGTTACACGATGGACGAGGCAGGATGCTGTATCTTAAAATGGGCGCGAGTATGTAGCTTCTTGTTAAACACTAACTTGGTGTCTCTTTGTGACGCTTAATAAAACCCAGTTTCGGCTGGGTTTTATTAATTTCAAAAGCAATGCTTCGACATGAGTGTATCTTTAGCTCGGGAGGTTAAATCGGCCAATTCAAAATCGACTAAATCATCCGCACCTCTAATTACTTACCACTATTTTATTCTGCTTACTCTGGTCGACGTACCCGAATTGTTTCGCATAATATATCCACCCAAAGTAGCTTTCTTGATGGTTACCTCATCCCCTCGGTAAATCGGTAAATTACGAGGTGCGTCCTGCAGCCAGATCTCGTCGTTACTTAGCAGGAATGCCATTTTTTGCTGGTCCTTGTTCAAAATATCCATCACCGTTACCGTCACCTCCTCTACTGCTTTATCTTTTTTTAAAAAACCCCAGAATGAACTCTTCGAGGATTCCATGTTTGCTTCCACAGGTTCTGCATTCGATATAATTGATGTCGCAGACTCAGCTTCAGTCGATGCCTCTGGCATAACCTGTTCATCCACCTCAACTTCTCTCGTTAGCACAGATGCTTTTTGATACGATGGCGATGTTTCCGTTCGAGGAAATTTAAAATCGTAACAACTTAGCCTGTCCTGATGGTCTGCAATTTCTGAGCAGTCTTCGGCGCCAAAAGCGAGTCCACAGAACGTGAGTAACAAAACTGATGCGTACTTCATGATACATCTCCATTGGCGGATTTTACGGCAGTTGCTTTGCCTCTATGTTTCATCTCTTGTAGCAATGCCTTCACACACAGCTACCAAGACACTTCGTTATCTTCCTGATGTTATCTTTTAGGCTCGTACAAAGAAAGATAGCGGTCTGCTCAATTTTTTGTCAGCTAGTTGCACTTTTAACCAAATCACCCTCTGCATCGCAGCCCCTCAAATAAGATTGTCAACATCCAACCTAATTCAAGTCTGCAGGACTCATGAGAGTACACAATAGGATTCAGCGTTAAAATGACTGCCCCCGACAGGATCCAGAAGCTCCTAACCCCCATAAGCGAGGTGCCCGATTCGCACCCACTAAAGATTAAGGTCACGAAACCTATCGAGTCACAAAAACTGCGCGGGGAAAACGGACAAGCCTAATGCCCAGCCTATAAATCCCATCAGTAATTAGTCCAAACGCATGTGAACCAAAAGACAAGTACCAATTCAGGTATTGACCGTCACAAGAATCACCACCTCACTGAAGCTTATATTTCGCTGAACAACAGTATTTACCATATTAGAAGGTCTTTCGAGAAATATAGTTTTCTCGCACTACTCCCAACCACAAAAAGGAAGGCTCAGACGTCCTGTAGCTTGACAGACCGAACGTTCACAAAACTGACTGTAAGCAACAGTCGGTTATTACTCCTCAAGACCGCTTGCAGTAAACCATGATCAATTGCTGGGTTGCCATTATTTAAAAGTGCACAGGTCTCCGTGTCATTTGGGCCCAAGCAAGTTGGCACCTCGCCCGATAGGTGCGACGAAAATCAAAACTCAAAATCACCATTCTGCGAAGCTCTTAAAACGCCTAAAGTCTTTTACAGGCTTTATATCTCAGATAGCGTCTCGTCTGTGTGGCATTTTTTTATCGCGCAACATAATGCCTGGCTGATATTACTCCGCCTAATAGCAGGGCAAGCAGCTGGCAATGCGTCTGAAACAGAAACACTGACGAACTCAACAAATAGTGCCTGGATCCTACTAGTTTCTTTTCTGACGCACCATGGGCGTAACAATTGGCGAATCCCCCATTTGAATCTCACCCATGACTTCAAATCCATGTCGCAGATATAGGGAAATATTTTTCTGGTTTGAAGATTCCAGATAGCCCATCGCACCTTCTCTGTCGAGTTTTGCCGTCATATGTTTCATCAATGCCGCACCCACACCCTTGTTCTGGTGACCGGGGTCTACACCAATTAATGGCAAGTACCAGCAATTATCATCATGGGGATGATAAGAATCCATCGCCGCCAGCATTTCACCTACCTTCGGTAAAAACTCCGGGCTAAATGTTTTTCCGAAAAATTCGCCAACGGCTTCCTCGTCGACTTCAATACCCGGCGCAACCCACATTGCCGCACCTTCAAACCCCGGCGTTACCAAACATGTCTCGCCATCAATCGAATGACCGGCAAAGACATCGAACAGGCCCATAACATTCGCAATGAACCTATCAGATTCCGGTAACATCCATCGCATTAAAGGGTCCGATGAAAAAGCTAAAGCCAACGTACTTAAAACTCGGTGTCGATCATCGATAGTCGCTAGATTAACGTCTGGTTGATTCATGCGTTTTACTCCTTGTTGTTGTTAGTGAGTGGCGTCGCTTTGGGGCTCAGCATATTTTGGGGCTCAGTCTACCTTAAAACTTGGGTGAGCAGTCTCTGAGCATTACCGCCAATAATCTTTGATACTTCGACATCAGAAAAACCTTTTTCCATTAAGCCTCTGCGCCAATTAGGCATTTGTAAATAGCGACTGAACACTGGCTTAAAGTTGCCGTCCATATCAGTACCGAGTCCAACGTGATCAACGCCGACCAACTCAACCAAACGCGCCGTATTATCCAAAAAATTATCGAAATCCGTATTGCCAATACCCGAAGGCCACATGCCAATCACGCCACCGGTTTGCGCAATGAGCTTAGCGTGATCCTTCGTCAGCAGGCGGGGATGTCGATACTCGCCCCATTGAAGATGACTGTGGGACAAGAGCAACGGTTCACTGCTGAGTTCTGCTGCGTCTTGTGCCGTTTTAAATGAGCTATGGGCTACATCGATAAGCATACCAAGCTGATTCATTTGCTTCACTACTCGCCGGCCAATGTTCGACAAACCATCATAAACGGACTCGCCTGTCTGCATGTCCCCTAGGTTATTTTGGACATAATGCACCAGTTGAATCGAGCGGACACCATCCGCATAGACCTGGTCAATTCGATCCAACTTTTGTTCAATAAAATCGCCGCCTTCACAGGCGAAATAGGCCAAAACCTTGCCTGGTTTAACAGCAGCCTGTGCCGCATCGGTGGCAAACACGACATCTTGTCGTTCGGTAATTGACATAAAGCGTGCACGTTGTCGCTTGAAATCGACAAACGCCTCGCCCGGTTCAAACGCTCTTGTCGCCCTTGGGCCCGTCGGCCCTAGCTCCAAAATAAGTGCATCAGAAACCGTCGCGAAAAATGCCCCTGATAACTGTCCAACGACCATTTCGCTAACCGTCTTTGCAACCGCATCCGCGCCGGCACCGACGAGATCCCGACGCGGAAACATACCTGGATGACAATGAAAGTCGAAACAAAAATCTTGTTTCTGTTTATCTCTGCCCGTGGCTAAAACTAAAGTGCTTGCTGAGGCACCCACTGACACCGATGCAGCTTTGATGAGTTCTCGCCGTGTTAACTTCATAATTCCTTCCAAACGTGAATGATCAAGGACAAACGCTGAAACGATCAAAATAAATGTCATTACCCCGCAGCATAGCAATCTGATTTGAGCCATATCAACATCAATTAGGTATACTCACCGCTTTGATGGAATACAAAAACTTATGAGCGAGAGTAAATACCAAACGGTGCAATGCATCGGACTCGCGCTGTTGCCAATCGTCGCACTCAGTTTGATGTTTATTACATTTACCGGCCTTTTTGGCGGCACTACAATGGATGGACTGACTCAAACTGCATTACTTACCAACTTGCTCGCGCTTTGGCACACCTACGGCGCTTTTGCGGCCGCAATGTTTTCTGCGTTGATAACAGACTATCTGTATTTCAGTGTCTTCATCATCGCCAGTGCCGTCATCTGTTACACCGACACATTCCGCAACGATCACATTAATTATATTGAAATCGGCGATTCAGTCTCGATCAAGACACCCTTAGGCTAAATCCAGATGACAAGCGCGACACTTACACAAGGCTCAGTTCAACGAGGCCTCATGAGCCTGACGATACCTATGATTTTAGGTATCTCATCGAGCTTGGTTGCCGCGGTATTTGAAACTTGGTTACTGGGCCGGATCAGCACCGAAACCCTTGCTGCCTATAGCTTCACCTTTCCGGTGGTCGGTGCACTCACCTCTTTGTCGCTGGGACTGTCGATTGGTCTGTCGGCCGTGCTCGCCAGAACCGTCGGTGCAGGCGACCAAACCGCCATTACACGTCTTGCCACCGACGGCGTTTTACTTATGGCTGTTGTCATGACAGTTGTGACGGGATTGGGCATGTTAACCATCAAACCTCTGTTTACGTTGATGGGCGCGCAGCCTGAAACACTCACGCTGATCAATGCCTACATGACCATTTGGTACTTTGGCTTACTTTTTCTTGCCCTGCCTTCAATCGGCGCGAATGCTTTAAGAGCCGCTGGTGACTCGCGTATATCAGGCTTTCTAATGGTCGGTGGTGCCGTCTTGCAAATGATACTTGATCCTATTTTGATTTTAGGTTTGATGGGCGTGCCTAAACTGGGTATCGAGGGCGCAGCCTATGCGATGGTGATATCGCGATTTTTCCTCTGTATCGCCACCTTTTACGTACTCGTTAACTGGAAGAAAATCGTTGTCTTTAAGAAGCCGCAATTGCGAGAACTACTCGCCTCCTGGAAAGCCATCCTGAACGTTGGCTTACCCGCAACCGCCACCAATTTGATCGGGCCCGTATCAACGGCGATTATTGTCAGCATGCTCGCATCTTATGGTACCGAAGCTGTCGCCGGTTTTGGTATCGCATCGCGTATCGAAGCCCTATCGGTCATACCGCTGTTTGCCCTATCCGCCAGCATCGGTCCCTTTGTAGGCCAAAACTGGGGCGCCAATAAGGTAGACCGAGCTAACCAAGCCATGATGTTTGCCTTTGGTTGGTCGCTACTATGGGGGCTATTCATTGCCTTGCTGTTCTTCATGTTTAAAGAGCCGCTGGTCCTGTTTTTCGAAGATGATCAAGACGTTGCCGCCTATGCAGCTCTGTATCTACTCATTGTGCCTTTCAGTTATGGCACATGGGGCGTACTGATGATGGCCAGCGCAACCTTCAACGCTTTGGGTAAACCGCTGGTTTCGACGTCAATGTCGATTATTCGGATGTTCTTCCTGTACGTGCCGCTTGCGTTTATTGGCGAATATTTCTGGGGCATAGCGGGCATATTTGGCGCTGCCTGCGCTTCGAATATCACAATGGGGATAGTTGGTTTCACATTGAACCGTCGAGCTTACGGCCCCAAAGGTTCACAAATTCACAAGTAGGCACAGCACGCCAGCGTTAACGTTTTTCACCCTTTTCGATTTGCTCGAGTCTCGAACGCCTATTCTCGATGCCAGCCAGTCGTAATGTTTCACGATTGGTCTCATCAATCTTCATGTAATTGACTCGCCAGGCCTCACCACCGCGCCACTTCAGCTTGCCAAATCGTATCGTTGGCGCGGTTGCCTGTTCGACAAGTTGTAAAGCACTCGCAACAGATGCGCGTTGTTCCGCGGCGGCATAAGGATGACCGAGCGGGTTTCCTAGCGGAATGTCGTTGTGCAAATAACGCGGCACACCGCACTTTTCAACAATATCGAGTCCACTGCCGATGATGACCGTGGCAATACCATGTGACTCGAGTTCTCTGGCTGTCAAACTGACAGTCTGATGACAAACAGGTCACAACGGCACGAGTATCGCGATATCAACTTCATCAGCGAGGCAGGCGTCACGAATCGCAGGCGCGTCACTGTTGAGGGTATTGCTCTGACTGTATTCAGTCGGCACAAAGTGGTAACGCGCCGAGACAGAACCGATAACCCCCTCCTCTGCCAGTTGTTGCAGAGCGACCATGGGAATATAACTCTCGCGATCACGCGTGTGGGTTGCCTGTTTGTCCCAGGACAATTCATCGGTTCGAAACGCGTCAGGCATCTCATCCAAGGCAAATGAACCACCTTGGCGTGATAACTTGGGTATCGTTCCATCAGGCACCGCGGTCACAATAAACGTCACATTGCATTCGCTTAAGGGTTTACTCAACCTATGCCAAGGGATGCCTGCATTGTCCGCCCACTTATAGGCGCGATCAAATCCCTGCGCTTCATAGTAGCTGCGAGTTTTTTCAATATATTTGACAGGCTCATTTTCAAGTCCACCTTCGGTTTCATACTCGTACTGCATCGGCAATTCCTCCATCAACATCTAGCTTTTCAATTCTTTGTTTATGGTCTCGCATATTAACAAGAACCAGCACGGCAGCACCGATCAAAGACAAAACTCCAATTAATATAAATTCCTGACCTTGATACAGACCAGGTTTGATCTGACTGTAAAGACCAGCACCAATTGACTTACCCAAATTACTCCAAGCCATATAAATAGCAAACTGAGTCGCCGCGACCTTTAGCCAACAAACTTTCATATGCAATGCGATAAAGCTGATAAACGTACACTGTGACAAAAACGCACCAATCACGATAAAGGCAATACAGAAATAGATGTTTGACCACAAATCTGTAAAAACACCTGCCAGCAAGAGACCTAAACCATTGCCAATAAGGCCAATCATTAGAAAGCGTTTAGCCCCATACTGATCAATGAGAGGACCTAAAGCCAAGCTGAGCAGAGCTGCGACAAAACTACATGCGGAGATCAGGTAAGAGAAGTCAGCGCTGTCATAGCCGAGGTCCTGAATTGCAATTAGGGTAACAGCAACGCCAGAAACGCCGCTCGCAACAGACAAACATAAGGAAACAAAAATTAGCATAAGGCTGGCCGGAAGAATAAGCGTTCGTCCCAAGTTGATAAAGATTTCGGACCAATTTTTTGCTTGTAATGCTTCCGAGCTGGCTGATGCTTTGCCACCGGTCCATGGCATTATTTTCTCTCCTCGTCGCTCCCTTACAAACACGCCCCAAAAAAACACGAAAACAGTAAATCCGGCAGATATCAGGCCCGCGCCTAGCAGGCCGAACATGACCAAGGCGGTCGCACTGAGTGCGCCCGACAAGGCAAAACCCGCAACCTGTCCAAAAGCCATGAACGCGTTGGCCTGCCCATGTTCATCTTCTGGCAGCACATCTATCGCCATGCCATCTATCGCAACATCCTGAACAGCTGCAAAACAATTGACGCAAAAAGCCATGACAGTTAACACTGTGAAATTGTTAGCGGGGTCAGGCACTAGGGCCAGTCCTAGCATGGCAAGCACGAGGCCGGTTTGCGCAGCAATAATCCAGGGACGCCGACGACCCATCGCCAGAAACGTATAGCGATCCATTATAGGCCCAGCAAATAGCTTAAGACCCCAAGGCAAGCCTGTGATTGAGACAAACAAGGCGATATCTACGCCCGATACTTCTTGCGCTGCAAGCCATATTGGCAGCGCAATACTGATAAGACCGATCGGGATACCCTGGCCAATGTAAAAAATCGTAAAGGATGCTAGCCGTAAATATCGACTATCAGTAAGAAACCAATTCATTAGGCCCAACTTATCTATTAGGATTACAAATAATATCTGAATTACAGACACAGATGAACGATTGGAGAAATAATAATAATGCTAAACCAAAATTTTATGGCGGACAGTGCAGCAGAAGTGGGGGTTGATAAAGACCTCGTTGATGCACTTCTATTAAGAGCCCGACAGGAAGTTGATACCGGTCTACTACCCTCTGCTCAAGTTGCACTGGCGCGGCACGGAAAGATCGTTTGCTTTGAAACTTTCGGCGATACACCGACCGATCCTCTCTACTGTATTTTCTCCGCAACTAAAGGCATCACGTCCGCAGCTGCTTGGTTATTGATTCAAGAGGGTAAGCTCGACATTAACGCTAAGGTTATCGACTATGTGCCAGAGTTTGGCAACAACGGGAAAAAACTTATCACCGTCGAACAACTGTTCACCCATACTGCCGGATTTCCTCATGCACCGTTTCGGCCGACCATTTGGAATGATCACACTGCACGACTTAAGCGCTTCGGTGATTGGACACTTAACTGGGAACCCGGCAGCCGATTCGAATATCACCCTACTTCGTCAATGTGGATCATCGCTGAGATAATCGAACGCGTTTCCGGCTTGGACTATGACAAGTTTATTCGAAACCGTATTTCCGAGCCGCTCGGTCTTGACGATTTGTGGGTCGGCACACCAACAACACAACACGACCGTGTTGCAGAAGTCACCCACGTTGGCGAGGCTATGACATCAAAAGACTATGTCGACCTCGGCATACCAGAACCACCTCAAACTGAGGTGACCGAAGATGCGCTAACGTCTTTCAATACATCCGAAATTCGCCAGGTTCCTATACCGGGTGGTGGCGGGATCATGTCTGCTGCAGAAATCGCGTTGTTTTATCAAGCGCTCATGACCGGTAAGAATTTTGAGGGCGAAACGATCTGGCAACAATCGACCCTCAATCATGCACTGCAGGTTAGAACCGCTAATCTGATCGATATGCTTGGTGGACACAAGGTGAATCGCGCGCTAGGCATGGTCATTTCAGGAGATCAAAAACGAAACTTACGAGGTTTTGGTCATACCAACTCTGCTCAGGCATTTGGACACGGCGGTGCCGGCGGGCAACTCGCCTGGGCTGATCCTGTGACAGGTATTAGTCTGGGTTATTGCACCAATGGACACGATAGGAACCCTCTACGTCAGGGGCGTCGAGGTATTTCGATTTCTAACAGGGCAGCTGTTTGCGCTTTGTAAAATAATTAAGATAGAGCAACGACAATAAAATTTGCAAATGAAACCCCAATCAGCAGATGGTCTGCTGAATGGGGTCAATCAGTCTTAATCTAAGACCTGCTTTCGATATTGATAGGGCGACATCGCCGCCCATTTAACAAAGGCGCGGCGAAAATTAGTCACCTCAGAGTATCCCAACAAATCTGAAATCTCCTGCACCGATAGCGTTGTACTCTGCAGGTATTCCATCGCAAGTTTCTGCTTAACACTATCCAACACCTTTTGATAACTCGTGTTAAGACTTTTCAGACGCCGACGCAAAGTACGTGTGCCGAGCGACAAACTGTCTGCAACTGAGTCGAGTTTTGGAAACTCACCAGGTGTGCTGAGCAATAAGGTACAAATACGGGAGATAAGGTCATCCTCGATATCAATTTGAATCAACAATCGACGGCAAGCTTCTTCACAACTGCGCGCTGTGTCTGAGTCAGCCGCCGCGAGCTTTTTGTCTAGCAACGATGCATCAAACCGGTACTCACAATAGCTTTGATCAAATTCAACCTCACACTTGAACGCCCGCGTGTAGTTGAGCTCCTCACTCACGGGACTATAGTCGAGCTTTATTTTACTTGGATTAAACACTTCGCCAGTCAACAAACCGATCAAGGGTGTTATACCCTTAAACAGATCCTGAACCAGATACTCGCCCACGGCACCGTCGGCGAGCAGGTTATCTAACCTAAGCACCGCATCGTCCCCTACTCGAAAGAAACTTAAACCGAACATTGCACCGGCGGTTTTGTGGTACTTGACCGCAATCTGGATAGCCTTCTCTAAGGTTGCACTGCTCACCATCGCATAGCCAAGCAAGCCAAAGTCTGAAATCGACACGTCCTCTTCACGAGCGAGCCAGTAGTCTGGTTGATTAACTAATCGAAGAATATTCTCGAGTACCTGAATTCGTTGTCGATACGACACTCTCTGCTCGGTATCGTCTATGTCACTGACAGAAATATCACTACCCGCAAGTACCATTGACATGGTGAAGCCTAAACTCTCTGCCAATTTCACATTGGTGCGAATCATCCCAAGAGGAATCGCTTTTTTATCCAGGTTATCGCTTTGAGACATGACGAATGTTTTCTCTTATTTGGTAGTCGAACTCACCCTTTAATGCGCTCAAGTGTCCAGAAATGATTCAAACCTGTCAACAGAACATTTTCGAACCGCGCAGCCGAAACATCATTAACCTATGTCGCTGCCGTAAATAAACTAAGGATTAGTAGGCGCAGTCGGCAGAAGTCTTCGGATGCCATAACAATCATTGGCACGGACCGATTTGACGATCTGATTGACGAATTCGATTGAAACACCCAGCGCGTTTCCCATCAGGTTGATGCGGGTCTTATCTTCAAACTGGATTTCGCAACAGGCATGGGTTGCCAAAAACGCCGCTTCTATAATTTGTTGCTTACCCAGTAGATTGATGTGAAAAGCTGCTCGTCGAAGTTGCTCAAGAAAGTCGTCGTCTGCCGTGGCGTATTGTCGGGTGAGCTTTTTCAATGTGTCAGCCTCCATAGCGAAGTTTGACACCTTCACAGCAATGTCTTTAGCGAGATCGATCGCCTCGTACTTGCCATAACCGAGCAGAATATACGCAATAACATTCTGCACCGATTCTACCTGACTGGGTAAACAAGGACTGTCCGACAAATAGCTATTACCACAACGTTCACATCGATAGTAATTGGCGTACTGATCAACTTTAAGTAAGCGAATGCCAAACAGGCAAAAGTAATTCGTCTCTGTGATATGACAAAAGGGTTCGGCTTTACCACACAGGGCGCATTCAAAGCTGCCGATATCCTGTGCCTGACTATAAACACGCTCACCCACCAACAAGAACATTGTTTGCTCCTTAAGCCGCTGTGTCTAGAAAGCTCAAGCGAACGCCACAGTGCACGAGGATAGCTTCATGGTCCGTCCCCTCTACCGCAATATTCATTTTAGAAGCTTGCTGCCTAATCGCAGCCAAATTTGTTGCGTCGAACGCGATTGCACTGAGCCCTTCCCCTCTACCATCAACATCGCTATGGAATTCAATAGACCCACCCTCTAGCAGCACAGCCCAACCACCGTTGAATGGCTGTACTGTCTCATCCAGTACCTTGCCCCAACGTTTCGCCATGTTTTCAGGGTCGTTAGCCTGTATAGAAACAGATCGAATCGTTGAGACCCACAGGGCCTGCCTTGATTCCCAGCCTTGCCCAGCCCATCGCCAAGATTCCGGTGGTTCCATCTGATCGACGGACAAAATTGCGCCACCTATATCTTTGGGATGTAAATGAAATGCTTTCGTATCGTCGCTATCGAGCTCCCATATCTTTCTTACGTTGAGTGATTCAGTATGATTACGCATAAACTCAATATCATCAGTCTGCACTAGCACCATGTAACCGCCATCGCCTCCCCGTCGCTCGAGCAGTCGTCCGGCAGTAGTGCCAGTTTGGGTCGGAGAAACAACCTCAAGAAAGGTATCGCCGATTGTCATGACACTATTTTCAAGGCCAAATTCTCCAACGCCTGGATCCGCATAATCTTCACTGAGACCTAACAACTGAAACAGTTCTTCTCTCACCTGCATTAGATTTTCAGCTACAAACGCTACTTGTCTGAGTCGCATGGGCTCTCCTTGATTAAAAAATTGGTCAAAATGTTAATGTTCTTGTCGGCTCTGAATCGGTTAATATTGCAACATGAGAAGCCTTGTTAGCCTGATCTTCTCAATGCAGTATGGCGGAAACAAATGGCGGAATCATCATCACCACCGATAACGAGCATAAAAATCGATCTAAACTATTTATCACTACGTTTTAACTAAGAGGCAGCAACCATGAAATACCTTCTGGCATTAATTTGTCTAGGATTGTCATCATCACTTTTGGCAGAATCCGACTTCGATAAAACTGAAGCCAAATTAAAGGTCGCAATGGAACACGAGCGACGTGGCGAAGACAACAGCCGTGACAAAAACCGTATGCCTGTCGAAACACTGAAGTTCTTCGGTTTAAGAGACGACATGACCGTTCTTGAGTTACTGCCGGGCGGCGGCTGGTATACACGCCTGCTCGCACCAGTACTCGAAGATGACGGAAAGTTGTATGTTTCCATTGGCGCAGAGCGCGTCGCTAAAGCAACAGAAGGTCAGGCTGGCTTTGGAGCCCTTGAACTCATTCCCTTTAATCGCGAAAATTTCATCCGAACGCCGGGCGTTCGTCGAGTCAGCGTGCCTGAATTCAGCTTTGCAATCAAAAAGAAAAATGTCGATTTGGTTCTCACCTTTAGAAACCTGCACAACTTTGACGAAGAAGGCAGACACAATATGAACAAGGCCGTCTTCAAGGTACTTAAGTCTGGTGGCCATTACGGCATAATTGATCATACCCGTCGACACATGGAAGCCGATCACAATGAAGTTTGGAGAAGAATGGACCCCGTGCAGGTGATCAAAGAAATCGAAGCGGCAGGGTTTGAGTTCGTCGACTATTCTAATCTCCACTATCGAGCTGATGACGAGCTTCGGTATGAGGTGGGCCGTAAATCGGTATCCGGCAACACAGACCGATTTACGTTGCTGTTCAAAAAACCTTAATCCTGAGATATTCTGCGTCGCGCAATCCTACTTGTAACGCATGACTTTAAACACGTTACAGGTAGCACGTTAAAGATAGCCCGCAACAGGCGGCACTTCTTCGGTAGAAATGCAGTGCGAGAACCGGAAAATGTCGCCTACTATTAGCCTACAGCGATTTAAGATGTACCTAACATTCAACCTGACAACCTCGAGTTGAATGTATAGACTTCGCTCCTATTGCGGAGCAGTCAGAATCTAAAATGAAAATATCCCTCGAAAAGTCCAAGATCAAAATCCTGCTATTAGAGGGCGTTCATGAATCCGCTATCGAGGCTTTCGAACAACAAGGCTATACCAATATTGAGCTATATCCCGGGTCTCTGAGCCAAGAGGATCTGATTAAGAAGATTTCTGACATCCATATCCTTGGTATCCGGTCACGCACACAGGTCAACGCCGAGGTGATGGCCGCTGCCCGCAAACTTATCGCAATCGGTTGCTTCTGCATCGGCACCAATCAGGTCAGTCTGATTGAAGCGCTGAAAAAAGGTACCGCTGTGTTTAATGCGCCCTTTTCCAATACCCGCAGTGTGGCTGAACTCGTGATTGCAGAGGCAATCCTATTACTACGTGGTATTCCCGAAAAAAATATCAAAGCGCACCGAGGCGAATGGCAAAAAACGGCCAAAGACAGTTATGAGATTCGTGGCAAAACTCTCGGAATCATTGGTTATGGCAATATCGGCTCGCAGGTGAGCGTGCTGGCGGAGTCCATTGGCATGAAAGTACGCTTTTACGATACGGTCAATAAACTGCCGCTAGGCAATGCCGAGCAAGCCAATAGTTTGCAGGAAATGTTGGCGGTGAGTGATGTTGTCACACTGCATGTGCCCGAGAATGACGCCACCGTCAAAATGATCGGTAAAGCCGAACTCGACAGCATGAAACCGGGCAGCGTACTCATCAACGCATCTCGCGGCACTGTGATCGATATTGACGCACTGGCAAACGCACTGCGAACACAGCATATAGGCGGCGCCGCAATCGATGTCTTTCCAGCTGAACCGAAATCCGCCGCTGAAGAATTCGTCTCACCTTTACGTGAGTTCGAAAATTGCATACTGACACCGCACGTCGGCGGCAGCACAATGGAAGCGCAAGAGAAAATTGGATCCGAAGTGGCGCTTAAGCTTATTAAGTTCTCAGATAACGGCTCGACTTTATCGAGTGTTAACTTTCCGGAAGTTACGCTGCCGACGCACACAGGTAGCCATCGTCTGTTGCACATTCACGAAAATGTGCCGGGCGTACTCTCTCAAATCAACAATTTCTTCTCGGACAAGGGCATCAATATTCAAGCCCAGCATCTGCAGACCAACCAGGATGTTGGCTACGTTGTGACGGATATCGATGAAGAATATAGCCAGATTGCACTCAAACACTTGGAACAAATACCAGGCACCATTAAGTCTCGCGTCTTATTCTGATTGACGAACGGCTCGAGGGAGCATTTTAATTTGCTTTATTATCAATGCTTTATAAAACATAGCTAGAAATGAAATTAACTAACGTTACGCGCAGTTTTTTTCACTAAACGTACTACACGCTCAATCATGCCAACTTTTTATTCTCAACCGGCATGTTGAACAAGACTGACCGCTAGATGAATTGGCTCCTTATCAATCGTGCACAAGCTGAACTGGTAGGTTTAGCTCACCTGTTTCATCAGTAATGTCACTTCCTTCGTGCCGTTCTCAGTCAATTGAGTGCCCACAGACCTAAAACCGATCTTTTCATGCAGTGCTAAAGATGCGATGTTCTTAGGCTTAACATTGACCTCACAACACAGCAACAGATGTCCCGCCTCACGGGCTATCTCCTGCAGCCTCTCATACATAAAGCTCGCCACGCCCTGGCCCCGATAAGCCGCCGATACCATGATGCGATCGATATAGAGAAACTGCGTATATCGTTCAACGAACCAATGATAGTTAACACTCTCATAGTCTAAATCTGGCTTCATCATCACGACCGTGCCCGCCAGCAACCCATCGTCATCTACAACCTTGTAAAAGTGCTCCAGAACGTTCAAATACCATTTGAAATCATCGACCGGTATCGAATTCACATGCGGTACACAGCCTTCGTTTAGCCGGTGAATTAAAAGTAGATCGGATTTCTCAACCCGCTTGAGACTAAATGGGTTCATTTTATTGATCGTCCCTTGTCTTGACGCCTGCTGAACATATTATTGGCCGGGGTTCTTGTTCAGATCGGCTTAATTAGAAAAACTCAGTATATGATAATGTTTATGCATCTGCGTTTGATAGCGTGATCACCTTAGGTAAGCTATAGATGAACGACAGAATCAGTGGTCGCCACAGGAATATCTAAAAATAAATGAACCTTTCATCAACCTTCATCGTCTCCTGTCATAGTGACAGATAAACATATTCAAAATACGCAGGCAGTTTATGAGCAGTATCTCATTTTGCGTATTCAAACAGGTGAGACAGCCGCGTTAAACGACTTGGTAGAACGCTGGCAAGGCAAGTTTGTCAGGGTCGCGTGGATTATGTGTCGCGACCAGCAGCTTGCCTTGGATGCGGTTCAGGAGGCCTGGATAGCGATCGTCAAGTCTCTGCCAGGCCTAAGAGATCCAGCACGATTCAGACCATGGGCGTTTCGAATCGTGAATAACAAGTGCCTTGACCTAATACGCAAGAGACAAAGCGTTGACGCCCCATTAGATTCATTAGAGCCGGATAGTGAGGATGTAGGACAACGGCAAATGTCTGAAACCAACGACATTAGTCGCTTGGAGAATCAAGAAATTGTCACAAGAACACTCTCACGACTACCTGAAGCAAGTCGTGTTGTCTTGGCGCTACACTACCTTGAGGATATGGGTATTGAAGAGATAAGTCAGGCTTTGGGTCTCCCCGCCGGTACGGTTAAGTCTAGGCTTCATAATGGGCGCGAGGCATTCCGAGTGCATTTCTCTGACATGAAAAATCGATAGTGACCAGTCGATCAATAACAGGACAAAAGACGATCATGGATAACAAGACACCCGAGCTAGATGAAAGCATCAAAAACGCACTAAAAGCTCACAGCGACAGCATAATCGACAACACAGGCGTTGATAATAAAAGTGCGAGCGAAGATCTCGTTGCGCTCTACCACAGCCAGTATCGAAACCTATTCATCTGGACAACCATCAAATGGGCGATGTCGATCTTGACCGCCATTTTCTGCCTGTACCAATTTTTTCAGCAAGAATCGACCATGGGCATGATTGCGTACGCCACCTTATTTATATGCTGTGCTTTGGCGATATGCACCATTTACATCTTGTTATGGACCTCAATGAATAAAAATGCGATTAATCGGGACTTGAAACGACTTGAGCTACAGACTGCTCTATTGATTAAGCAGATTGGGTTAGTGACGAAGCAACCATAAAAACAGGGTTGGCTGAAAGTGAACCTGCTAAGGTTAAGTTCGCTAGATAAGTTAACCACAAAGGGTTAAACACACAATTTACGACAGGGCTTGATATGAAGTTTGTGAGTTTTCTATTGTTATTTGTGCCGCTCATGGCAGTCGCTGACCGTGACGCCAAGTCGTTGATCGACGAGATGGAAGCGCTGTATCGAGGCGAATCCAGTAAAGCAACGTTGACCATGAAGGTTGAAACACCGCAGTACAGCCGAACCATGCAGATGGAATCGAGCAGCGTAGGCCAGCAGGATGCATTCATCCGCATTCTGTCACCTAAAAAAGATCGCGGTATCTCAACATTAAAACTTGATAAAGAGATGTGGAATTTCTTCCCAAAAATCAACAAGGTCATCAAGGTACCCCCATCAATGATGATGGGTTCATGGATGGGCAGTGACTTCACCAATGATGACCTTGTTAAACAGACCACGTTAACGCAAGAGTATGATCTGCAACTGACCGAAACCTTGACAGAATATAACATCACCCTGCTGCCTCGAGAGCAGACCGTGACTGTTTGGGGGCGGATCGACTATATCGTCAACAAGGAACATTTGGTCCCCGTGAACCAAAACTTCTACGATGACGAGGGCATCATGATTCGTAAGATGGTGTTCTCAGAGCTCAAGGACTTTGGCGGCAGGATCATGCCCTCCGTCATGGAAATGATCCCCTTAAACAAAGAAGGCCACAGGACCGTCATAATTTACGACAATCTTGAATTCGATCCACCCGATGTTGATGAATCTACCTTTACCTTGAGACACTTAAAGAGTCGCTTCTAATGTTGTTAATCAAGCTAGCGTTCAGGAACATATTTCGGCAACGGCGTCGCTCGTTGTTAACAGCCTTAAGCTTAACCGGCGGGTATGTGCTCAGTGTTTTTTCCATATCAATGCAGGATGGTAGCTATGCTAATGCTATCGCGTTTTTTACTGAGGATCACTCAGGCCACGTCCAAATCCACAAGGATGACTACCTAGACCGCGCCAAAATACATAAAACTATCGACAATCCCAACGCAATCGCCACAATTCTCGACAAACACCCTTCCATTGCATCCTACACAACCCGGGTGTTCGCGCCTGCGTTGTCATACTCTGACGATGGCAATACCCCTGTGCAGCTTATTGGTGTCGATGTCTTGCGAGAGAAACAAACCAGCCGTCTTTATCAGAAGATCACTGACGGTAATTATTTTGCCGACAGTCCCAACGACGATGGCTACTTCTCGGCAATGATTGGTGCTGGCGTCGCTAATTCTCTCGAGGTTGGACTCGGCGACGAACTGATTTTAATTTCTCAGGGCGCTGACGGTTCAATTGCGAACGACATATTTATCGTTTCTGCGATCGTAGGAGAAAACAACTCACCGGATAAAAACACCGTTTTTCTGCCTCTATCAGGTGCTCAATCATTCTTAACGATGTACGGCAAGGTTCACCAATTTTCTATCTTACTAACCGACATTTCAGATGCACGAGAGGTTGCCACCGAATTACAATCGTCCATTCCAAGCCTGAGCGTTGCACCTTGGCAGGTTGTCGAAAGTAGTTTCTATAAGACAATGCAAGCAGATCGTGAAGGTAATCTGGTCATGCTAGTTATCATCGGCATCATTGTCTTCATCGGCGTTCTCAATACAGTACTGATGAGCGTATTGGAGAGAAGTAGAGAATTTGGCGTGTTGAAAGCAATGGGTAGTCGTCCAAGCAAGATTGTGAGCATGATTACGCTAGAGGTTACGATGCTATCGGCGATGAGTATCGTATTGGGTCTGGCCCTCGCGATACCTCTAACCTACTGGTTCAGCACTGCCGGTATTGAACTACCTGAACCCGTCGACGTGGGTGGCATCAAAATGAGTCGTATGACGGGTTTGTTGACCCCCACCGTCTTTATCATACCCATGATTGGTATTTTCTTTGCAGCCATTGTTGTCAGTATTTTCCCGGGCCTGCGAGCAGCCAACGTTACGCCCACCGCCGCAATGCGAAGCCATTAGGAGGACGTTATGCAACTCGTTCAACTCGCCTTCAGAAATCTATTTCGCAACACGAGAAGAACCGTTCTCACTGTCCTGCTAATTTCGTTCAGTCTCACGGCACTCATCATTACCGATGCAATGATGCGCGGCATGACCGATCTTATTGTCAAAAGTATCACTGAGACTTTGTTAGGCGAGGCGCAAATACATAAACAGGGCTTTCGAGACAACTTTGATATCGACCTATTCATTGAAGATACCGCTGAGATTGAAGACTCGCTGTCGAATGATCCAACCGTATTAGCCTATGCGAGCAGGACTATCAGCGGCGCCATGATCTCTTCCAGTTATAACGTCACAGGCGGTATGGTCTATGGCATAGACGCTGACGCTGAAGCCGACTTAAGTAGAATCAAGATTGCGGTCGAGACGGGCAGCTATTTATCCGGTAAACCCAACGAAATCCTTATAGGCAAAACCATGGGGGACTTGCTTGAGATAAAGCTCGGTGACCGTATCGTCGTCACATTAACCGAAGCGAACACCGGTGAGATGACTCAGGCTTTATTCCGCGTTTCAGGTTTATTACATTTTGGTATTACCGAGATCGATAAAAATATTGCCTTCATAAACATCGATGAAGCACGCAAATTGATTCGATTGGGTGCACACGGCGCTCACGAAATTGCCATTCGCTTTCGCAATCCTGAAGATGCAAAAAACACTGCTTTAGCGGTTTTTACAAATCACAACACTGAGACTTTAGAGTCATTGAGTTGGCTACAACTCAATAAGGAAGTCTCGAGCATTATCGAAATGTCGAGTTACGGTACTCTCATCATTGGCCTAATTTTGTTTCTGTTGGCATCACTCGGCGTCATCAATTCGATGTTTATGTCAATTTATGAGCGCATTTACGAATTCGGTGTACTCAAAGCTATTGGCACCCGCCCGCTGGACTTAGGCTTACTTATCATCATCGAATCATTGTTGATCGCACTTATTAGCTGCGCTGTCGGTATCATTCTCGCGTTATTAATTAGTGAATATACCTCCACGGTAGGTATTCCTCTAGGCGAGATGGAGTTTTCAGGCTTGGCAATGAGCGATCGTATTCTGACCCAGTTCCATATTTCACAAATTACCGAACTGCCGATTTATGTCATTTTGCTGACCGTTATGTCGGGTCTCTACCCCGCCTGGTTTGCATCGAAAATTATACCGACAGAAGCACTTCAAAGAAGTCTCTAGCACATCTGAAGAAAGAGCAGAGGAAACACTATGACAATCGTTATCGAAACCAAGGATCTATGTCGTTATTTCGGCGACAGCGAAGAGACCATGGTTAAAGCCGCCGACCACGTCAACATCGAGATTGAAAAAGGTGAGTTTACCGCCATCATCGGCCCGTCGGGATCCGGAAAAACAACCGTGCTTCATTTGATGGGCGGTCTGGATAATCCGACCTCGGGCGAGGTCGAGTTATCAGGCAAAAACATTGCAAAAATGTCCGGCGGTGAACTGTGTGATCTGCGACGGGATCATATCGGTTTTATTTTCCAGTCCTACAATCTTATTCCTGTGCTCTCCGCCGAAGAAAACATTGAATACATTATGCTGTTACAGGGCGTGAAAACATCTGAGAGAAAAAAACGGGTTAAGGAAATGCTCGCTCTCGTTGGTCTATCCGGCTTAGAAAATCGTCGTCCGGGTAAACTTTCGGGCGGTCAACAACAGCGGGTTGCCATTGCCCGTGCAATGGCCTCTAGACCCGATATTATTCTGGCTGACGAGCCTACCGCCAACCTAGATTCAAAGACCGGCATTGCTTTACTTGATGTGATGAAAGAACTTAATGAAGCACACGATATGACCTTTGTGTTTTCAACTCACGATGAAAAAATTATGTCCCGAGCCAGTCGATTGATACATATGCGGGACGGTAAAGTCGAATTGGACGAGCGTAAATAGCTAGTGCTGTTAGCGCTACACCATTTTGGTTTGAGATCCACCCTAACTGCGATCGTGGCACTAACACTGGCGCTCTTCATGTCAGCCCCTAGGGCGGAAGTTAATTTCTCAGGTTACGCAAAAAACTACTCAATCTATCAGGAAAAAATCGATAACGAAGTGTTTAAATTTGATGACCTGTTCAGTACCCAAACGAGCACCCGCTTACTGTTAGAAGGCTTCGATGACAAATTTATTTGGCAACTGCATTACGAAATCGGGCTTGAAACCAACTCACACAGGCAGGCGTTGGATGACAGACTTTTCAACAGTAATCGACAAACCTACCGACTCACTGATATCGAACGCACGCTTGGACCCGAGGACGAAAAAAATCGGGTGGTTCAGAATCTGGATCGCATCAATATGCAATTTAATGTTGCCAACGGCGACCTGACAGTTGGTCGACAGGCGATCGCTTTTGGTGCCGCCAGAGCTATCAATCCAACCGATGTTTTCTTGCCCTTTGATGTCACTGCACTCAATACCGAATACCGCATTGGTATCGATGCCATCCGGTATCAAAAACAAATAGGACAACTAAGCGAGATCGACATTGGGATCGTCTTAGGAGAGGACGGTAAAACAGAGAATTCAGCTGCATTCCTAAAATACCAAACCAATGTTTCCGGATCTGATTATCAAGTCACAGCTATCCGCTTTGCTGAACAGAATTTGCTTGGCTTTGGTATTCAGTCATCAATCGGGGACTTCGGCACATGGCTTGAGTTCGCAGCAGTTCAAGGCGACGTTGACTACAATAGGGCTTCGATTGGCACAGACTATGCTATTTCCGAGAACGTCTTCTTTATGGTCGAATACCATTACAATGGCGCGGGCTCTGAGGATACCGCTGATTATATTGTTGAGCAGTTCACCAAACCCTACCAAGCCGGCGGGGTTTTTCTGCTCGGCCAAGACTATCTGATTCCATCGCTGAGCTGGCAAAAGTCCGCTTTAACAACGATTAACCTGCAGATGCTTCTCAATTTGAATGACCAGTCGGCCTTTACGAGCCTAAGTGTCGACAGAAGCATCTCAGAGAATTTTTATATAGGTTTGTCTCTATATCTCTTTAGTGGCGATGATATTTCACAGAACAATGTAGGCTTGCCGAATTTAAACTCAGAATACGGCACCAGCCCAAGTCAGCTATTTGTTAACTTTGGCTACTATTTTTAAGACCCGTTTTAAGCGCGGCTTTTAGAGGTTCTTTTTAGCCAGTACCGACGCCCGTAAATGATTTTGGATAACACGCCAGTTTTCAGTGAATTCGGAGTCGATACTTAGCTGTTGCAAACCAATCTAGATCGATTGATGTTAGATCCTATCCGCATGCTTGAGCATGGCGCTCTACCAACCAAGCAAAAACGTCAACGCGCGAAAGCGCATTAACTAATCACCATTGCATTCGTCGTCATAGCAAATAACTACAGTACTCAAGTGCGACCAGACATTAGCGACCTACAAAGTTGGGCGCACGTTTCTCGGCAAAGGCTTTGCGGCCTTCTTTATAGTCTTCACTATCAAAGCAGGCATCTACCAACTCGGCGACTTCCGTTGCGGCCTCTCCGTCACGCTCGAGTTGTGAGTATTTTTCAAAGGTATTTACCGCGGCTTTTGCTGCTCGAACCGTTAAGGGTGCGTTCGCAGCTATTTTTGCCACATAGGCATCAACAGCAGATTCAATGTCATTTTCATCTACAACGAAATTGATGAGCCCCATGCCAAACGCTTCATTAGCAGGCATGAAGCGGCCCGTCATCATGATATCTCTGGCTCTCGAGGGACCGACCAGACGAGCAAGTTTGGCAAGCCCTGCATATTCATAACCTAATCCCAGTTTCGCAGCGGGTACACCAAAGCTCGATCGCGGGGTCGCAAACCTAACATCTGCATTCAATGAAATCGCCAACCCACCACCGATACAAAACCCATCAATCATGGCAATTAAGGGTTTAGAAAACTTACCTAGCCAATAGTTTCCACGCCCTGCTACTTCACCGTATTCGGCACGCTGCTGTGCATTTGATCGGTGTTTATCAAATTCAGAAATATCCGCGCCTGAAGCAAACGCCTTGCCACCTGCTCCAGACATCACGACGACTCTGATACTCTGATCGTGTTCAAATTGTTCCAGTGCATCACCGATGCCTTGCCACATTTCGAGAGAAACCGCGTTGCGTTTCTCAGGCTGATTAAACGTTAGCCATCCAACACCATCGCTCTTCTCGGCGATCATCTTTTCGGTATTCAGGTTTAATCTATGTCGTTCACTATTCGGCATTGTTCTTCCATCAACTTTTGTTTTCATTGCTACCCCTATCACGTCAATAACAATGTTAGGGATAATTGGGGATATCCTGCAAAGGATAGTGTTTGGCAAATACTATCAGTGACTGAACTCAGCCGCGAGTGGATGGTTTCGATCCAAGATGGTAGACCCAAAAGCCATCTGGCACTGCTTCAAACTCACCCTCTTCGTATTTTTCCCAACGGTATTGCCAAATCCGATCAATTGCACTCGGATCAGACATACGCGATACCTTCACCGGATAAAGCATGTCACCAATCCTAATTCTTGCCATTGCATCTTGGCCCACCAACGTTGACCAAGTTTTGCCCTCGCAATCTGAGCAACCAACAAACAGTTGCTTGCCAACCGCCCAACAATTGATATTGACCGAATGGGGATCATCGCCGTTCACCTCAAGTGTGCAGGACTCCACATCGTTTACAAATCGAAAATCTGTGATCAATTCAGACTTTACCTCGCCAGTAAGGCTGGTACCCGCTATGGGTCCACAAGGTCCAAAACCGAAGAGAACCGGCGTGATCAACGCAAGCAGCGTACGAAGATTCTTCGCCGTAAACTTTTTCTTAATGTTCAACACAACCATGCCCAACCTTGCTGCAGTCGCAATGAATCCACGCATTACCCTAGCACTCATCTAATTTCTCCCTATGATCAAATCGAACGCTCTATTCATCGTAAACGGTACACTACCTTCGCCCACTCTATTGCAGGTCGCTAGTCAATAATATTGACGCCGCAACAAAGCACAAACAAACCAATAACAATCGAACAGGTGAGCGATACAATTTCTCTCCTAAATACTAACTGACCGACCAACCTCAGTAAATTTTCAAGCTAACAAAGCTCGCCTTAAACAGCCAATACTGACTGACGATCGCGATACTTTAAGAGACAAGCTCGGCATTAATCGATGTCCAAAAAGCCCTAACAATCGGCGATCGGCTCAAATGCCTATCCGTCGTACAAAACCCAACGTGAAATTCCTCCGGATTAGGTCCCTGCGGCACAATCTCTATCTGATCAATAAGCGGACTATTGTCCATCACTAGACCGGGTACGAAACCAACCCCGCAACCTAGCGCAACGAGAGATAAAATTGCCTCATTACCTGAGACCTCGCTGTAAATATCGGGTTTAATCTTATTTTCACGAAACCAGGCGTCAATGTTATCGCGCACTTGGCCGAACGCCGGCAGCACTAAGGGGACTTTCGACCAGTCGATGATCGACTCGGTGAAGAACTGATTAGCGACGGGGGCAACGGTCAATATTGGTGTGGAAGTAATGATCTTCTTTGCAAAACCTTCCGAGGCTGTCTTGCTCAATGCCGCAACAACAACATCACAACCTTCATGCAGTGACTGCAATGCGTCAACTGCGTAGCCCGTATCGAGTTGTATATGAATTTCAGGGTAGTCGAGTCGAAATTGCGTGAGCACCTTGGGAAGTATCGTTTGGCTGGCTGTAACCGACGCGAATAGCCGAAAGCTGCCCGATAACAACTCGCTAGCTTCGCCCATTTGAGTTTTCACCTGAGCCAATTGCTGTAGCGTTTCCTGGGCAAAAACACGCAATATCTCCCCTTGCGGCGTCAATTCGACGGTTCGGTTGTCACGAATAAAAAGTGTTTGAGATAACTCACCTTCAAGTTTTTGGACGAGACGACTCAAAGCTGATGCACTTAAATGGAACTCGTCACTGGTGCGCCCAAAATGCAGGTTTCGGCAAAGTCCCAGGTATATTTCTAATGTGTGTGTGTCCATGACAAACCGTTTGTTGTAACTCTTCATCTGTGTCGCATTGACTGATGCCTCGACAGATCGAGAGATTGAGTCTTACGAGCAAAACACCGTCGCGATCCGAAGTTATATACGGCCAAACTTCGCCGGTTCTCTATAACAGTCGATTATATACTGGTTTTCAGGCTCGGAAGCCTTCAAAATGGCCGAATCTAACTTGAACAACCAAAATCTATGACAAGCGCAAGAAAGTTACATCAAATTGAAGGTATTTTTAGGATGCAACACGGTTCTTTAAAGGACCCCGTTGTCGCCTATGAAACCTGGGGCGAGCTAAACTTCCAAAAAGACAACGCCATTTTACTATTTACGGGACTTAGCCCCTCGGCTCATGCTGCTTCATCTGACCTCGATTCGAGCCACGGTTGGTGGGAACCTATGGTTGGGCCAGGAAGACCCATCGACACCAGTAAGTATTTTGTTATTTGCGTCAATTCCCTCGGCAGCTGCTTTGGTTCGACTGGCCCGTCAAGCATTGATCCGGCGACAGATAAACCCTATGGGCTCAATTTTCCTGTCTTAACCTTAGAAGATATTGCCCGCGGTGGCCACGAAGTCATCAGCTCACTCGGTCTTACACAGCTTCACTCGGTTATCGGCGCGTCTATGGGCGGTATGACCGCATTAGCCTTCTCCATCCTCTACCCGGCTGCAGCCAAGGCATTGGTCAGTATCTCCTCTTCAGCAAGAGTGTCACCCTATGCCATCGCACTTCGGTCACTGCAAAGAGAGATGATACGCAGCGACCCGATGTGGCGAGAAGGCGCCTACGACATCGATCAACAACCTGTTGTCGGCATGCAGCAGGCGCGAAAACTCGGCATGATCACCTACCGAAGTCCGGAGGAATTTCAAAAACGCTTTGGTCGCGAGTTTGTGTCTGAAGAGCGCAAGCAAAATGATATCTTCGGCATCGATTTTGAGGTTGAATCGTACCTTGATGCGCATGCAACTAAGTTTACCGGCACATTCGATGCTAACTGCTATCTCTATTTATCACGCGCGATGGATTTGTTTGATGTCGCTGATCATGGCGGTTCGCTTGAACAAGGTTTATCGCGGGTCGGTGCAGATCGAGCGCTGGTCATCGGCGTTCAGACCGACGTGTTATTTCCTATTGATCAACAAAGAGAACTCGCAGAGGGACTAAAGAGTAGTCAACGCGAAGTGCTGTTTCACTCTCTGCCATCATTGCAGGGTCATGACGCATTTCTTGTCGACATGGATCGCTTTCGGCCGATTTTGTGCGATTTTTTCAATTGCACCATGAACCAACCTGGCCAGCTAAAATCGGTTAACCCTTTCCCTTTCTGAGTCTCCCTTGATTCAAAATTTTGCTACTAACAAATTCGCGCTACAAACCGATCCTTGAGAAGAAAAGGTTCTTTAACAAGTACGAAAATCAAGAGTAGGCTTCTTCGTTATGGAGTGGAGACATTCCAATCTAAGGCGGACACATGAAATCTACCAGCGTACGAAAGACGCCGAGGTCTGAAAACTCCAAAGGAGTCTCGGAGTCGTGAAGCGCGCACCCTAGGGTGTTGAGGGGTTTTAGAATACGTTCTTTCACCCAACTTCGTCCGAAAGCCCAGTTTTACTGGGCTTTTTTATACCCAATAAAAGTGGCCAAACGAAAGGATCGACACAAAACGTTCAACACGTAAATTTTTGCAAAAAAAAGAGTGCATTTGCACCCTTTTTTATTGCCGTTTCTCCAAGTATGACGAATCAACATTCACGCTGGATTAATACCGATTAGTAGCCTTGGATTACACCATATCGATCTCGATGGAATGCACTGTTACCTAAGCTGTGTTCGCAAACACGCGAACGCTTCATAAAGAATCCAATTTCGTACTCGTCTGTCATACCAATACCGCCGTGCATTTGGACACCCTCACTGCTGACCAAGTTGTACGTATCGTTCAATCGCGCCTTAGCCAAGCTCGCGAGTTCACCAACTTGCTCTGAATCATCGTCAAGGCAAGACAGCGCCTCCAAAACAACCGACTTGGACAATTCAACTTCGCAGAACATTTGTGCCGCTCTATGCTTCAAGCCCTGAAAAGAACCAATTGGAACGCCAAACTGCTCACGCACCTTAAGATATTCAATCGTACGTTCGAAACACTCCTGAACACCACCTAACATTTCAGCGGAGAGAAGAATTCTACCGGCGTCTAAAACTTTATCGAGTACATCAGCACCTTTACCTTCTTCTCCCAGTAAAACACCTTGTGCATCAGAGAATTCAATATTGGCTGCATTTCTAGAATCGGCCATGATCGTTCTGGTGACGTTAACGCCTGCACCCGAATCAACCAAAACAAGTGTTAGTCCATCACGGTCACCCGCATTGCCAGATGTTCGCGCGACGACAACAATCTTATTGGCTACGTGTCCATCAAGCACAAACTTTTTGCTGCCGGTAACCTTGTAGCCATCACCTGATTTCTCAGCAGTGGTTGTTGCACCATATGGGTTGTGATGCGGCGTTTCTTCTACTGCAAGGGCCAGCAACAATTCGCCACCAGCAACTTGAGGCAGTAAGTCACCTTTGAGTTCGTCAGAGCCGCCGTGAATAATCGCGCCTGCGCCGAGCACGGCTGTCGACAATAACGGTGAAGCAGTCAAAGTACGACCACATTCTTCCATCACAACACCCATACCCAGGTAGCCAAAACCAAGTCCACCAAAATCCTCAGGGATCGTGATACCAGCCCAACCTAGATCAACCATTTGCTGCCAAGTGTCTGTGTCGAAGCCTGACTCGCTAGCGCCGTCACGTAGGCCGCGTAGCTGAGAGATTGGCGTGCTGTTAGTGCAGAAATCTTTCGCTGCATCCTTCAACATATTCTGTTCTTCGTTTAATACCAAAGGCATATCTGAGTTACTCCTCGTTTCTCACTTCAAATTAATATGTATTTTATTTCTCGCACAAGTCTCGACTTATCGAGTGCTTGTATCTAATCGGGCAAACCTAAAACCCGCTTAGCAATGATGTTCAATTGAATTTCAGAGCTTCCGCCCGCAATGGATCCTGCTTTAGAGCGCAACCATGTTCGAGTCAGGGTACGCTCTTTCACGTCAAAAACTGGCCCTTCCCAGCCCAAAGACTGTGTTCCCATTGCCTTTAATTGTAATTCTAACCTTTCTTTACCCGTTTCTGACCCATAGTACTTGAACATAGATGTCGCGAATGTCGCGGTCTCACCCTTATCACTCTCAGCCATGAATCGCTGCTGAGTCAACCCAAACGCCCTCTGATTCAATTCGTTCTGAATGACGGCATCCCTGAGCGCGGGGTCCGCTAATTTACCACTATCTTTACCTATATACTCAACGGCGATATCAGACAATTTACCCATGTCATCGTATCGACCTTTTTTTCCACCGCTACTAAGACCCGATATCGAACTCCTCTCATGCTGTAAGAGCCGTTTTCCGACGGTCCAACCTCGGTTTAACTGGCCTACCAAGCTATCCTTTCTGACCGTCGCATCATCGAAAAAGGTCTCGCAAAAAGGCGAATTGCCGCTAATGAGCAGAATAGGCTTGACGGTAACACCCGGTTGCGCCATATCAATTAAAACGAAACTGATGCCTTCGTGCTTTGGCGCCTGGGGCTCAGTGCGCACCAACGTGTAGATCCAATCGGCGTATTGCGCGCCTGACGTCCACACTTTTTGGCCGTTCACAGAATAATGGTCGCCTTTGTCTTCGCATTTGGTCTGCAGGCTTGCAAGATCAGATCCCGCCCCCGGTTCACTATAACCCTGACACCATCGTATTTCACCGGACACAATCTTCGGCAAATGTTCCATTTTTTGCTCTTGCGTACCGTAATCCAACAATGTTGGACCAATCATGCTGAAGCCCATACCGGAGATTGGCGCGCGTGCACTGATTCGCATCATTTCATCCTGAAGAACAAGGAATTCTTCTTTACTTAGACCACCACCGCCATATTTCGATGGCCACATCGGCGCTGTCCACCCTTTTGAGGCCATATTGTCGAGCCAAATTTTAGCGTCAGGGTTTTCATACACCTGCCGCTTGCCACCGCCAACGATCTGATCTTCGGGCACACTGACACGCATTGACGCGGGACAATTTTGCTCCAACCAACCACGGGTTTCGAGCCTAAACTCTTCAAGCACTGTCATATTTGGTGTCTCCCTCAAGAACCAATGTCCATACTAAATAAATGGCTTCATACACTACCAAATAACACCCCATAAAATAAAGCCGCGTTGAGCAAAACACATGAAGAAGTATCGATTCTTAAACCAACGGATGCGTTTAATCTGTACCCGTCAATGCAAGGCTTGTGTCGCAAGATCTAACGAAATACTCGCCTGGTTTTTGGCACTATCTGCTGAAAATGGCTGGCGATGTGAGGGCCGTTGCGGGGATGTGTAAAAAACAACATGCCACGGGATTGAGTGCTACAGGTTGATTGGCTGAGCAATTGTTGTAACGCCGAGGTGTCATAGACGCCTCGCGTCATATGGC
>TARA_B110000879_G_scaffold12792_1_pt1 | contig 31885 bp, 28 predicted proteins | sample TARA_B110000879 | Tara Oceans TARA_B110000879 (sample SAMEA4398094) | marine metagenome | biome: Polar Biome; feature: [SRF] surface water layer (ENVO:00010504); material: water (ENVO:00002006), including particulate matter (ENVO:01000060) such as... | depth 5 m
TTCAGACTTTACAGCTATTTCATTTCGTTAGCTTTACGCCTTCGATTAACATAACTGTTTGTGCCGCAGATCTCTCTATCATCTTTACGATTGCAGATTGAATAGTTTCATCTTCTCGTATGTCGCTTGCGGTGGTAAACCTTTCTATTTGCGGCTCTACTCCTTCCTCTAATATAAATTTAAGGAGCACCTCATTTGCCAACTTCTCGTTTGGTCCTAGATAGCTGATTTCAAGAGTCGGATAGCCGTGAAATCCCATCTTTGCTTTCTTCGATATTCTTTTTTTAGACTTTTCTAGATTCATAATTACTCATTCTTATTTGGCAATTAAACGGATTAGTTCTATTGGTAATGGCCCTATTTCAGTTGAGCTTCCTTGGGCCAAGTGGTCTCTGGTGCATAGTTTACTCTCAACATACGTAACAACCTAGATCGTGACGGCGCAGGCGCTTATTTTTCGACCTTTTTATTATGTGGTGCATTTATTCAATTGATATTTTCATTTTTCGGTCAAGTATTTGTTAGCTAACTACATGATTTAAAGCATAATAGTGGCACATTTTCTAAATTGCTTGTTCTCAACTTCATCATGCGTCCAGCATCCCCATCGCACTGAATCCATAGTATCCTGCTCCTTATGGATTATAAGTTATCACTTGATGTCAGCCGGCCTTTAGATCTGTTAAAGATTTGCCCAGCGTACGAACAAACCCCGATTGTGGAGATCTCTGCGCACAATAACTTACGTTTACTAGTCAAAGATGAAACAAACCGGATGGGGCTTGGCTCTTTCAAAGCCCTAGGTGGAATTTATGCCGTTGCTAAGTTTCTTCTTGAGCAATGGCAAAAAGAGAATGGCTTTGAATTGCCGGCCCGCCGATTAATCGACCCAGAAATTCAAAGCTGGAGCAGTAAGTTTACTTTCGTTTGTGCCAGTGCCGGTAATCACGGAATGGCAGTGGCAAAGGGAGCTGAGCTGTTCAATACTGGATGCCGCGTCCATATTGCGCGAACTGTCCCAACATCTTTCGCTCAGAGGCTTTCAGCTCTTGGCGCGGTTGTGATTCGTTCCGGTGAGACATACGAGCAAAGTATGCATGCTGCCATGGGTGAAAATTCAGAAGGGCAGGTTTTACTCGCTGATAGCTCTTGGCCGGGGTATTACCGCTTACCGATGCTCGTTATGGAGGGGTATTCGGTTATCGCTGAGGAAATGCGACAAGGATTTTTACACGATAGCAGCTGGCCGACTCATGTGTTTCTTCAAGCTGGGGTTGGCGGGCTGGCTGCGAGTATCGCTTTCGAGATTCGTAAAAAATGGAAACATCAACCTAGAATCATCGTTGTGGAGCCTCAAGCAGCGCCGTGTCTTTTTGAGAGCCACAAACTAGGCCGCCTGACAAAAGTCAGTGGCCCAGCTTCCTCAATGGGCAGGCTAGATTGCAAGGAACCTTCACTAATTGCATTTGATATATTAAATGATCTCGCTGACGATTTTGTTTGCGTAAGTGATTATGAGGCAGCTACAGCAGTAGATTATTTGGCCCAGAATGAGCTCGCTACCACCCCTTCAGGCGCTGCGGGCATAGCTGCAATACTGATAAATTCGCGGTTAGATTCGAAGGAAAAGTTTGCGATTCCCGACGGCTCGATCTGCTTAGCAATTGTTAGTGAGGGGAGTCTCTAATCCGATGATTTCAACAGATCAAAGCTTCATTGAGCAATTGGTGCTATTTCGAAAACGGCTACATCAAAATCCAGAGCTAGCATTTGATGTTAGCAGAACCAGCAAGCTCATTGCGGATGAGTTACGAGACGCGGGATTGGACGTCATAACCGACGTTGGTAGAAACGGTATAGTGGCTTCGCTTAATAAGGGTAGCGGGGTGGAGCCGATAGGATTTAGAGCCGACATGGATGCTCTTCCCATCACTGAAGCCAATACCTTCGAGCATGCTTCTATCTCACGGGGGAGATTTCATGGGTGCGGCCACGATGGACATTCAACCATGCTATTGGGTGCGGCGAAACTGTTGGCACTAAGCAATGATTGTGATCGAGAGATTCACTTCATTTTCCAACCGGATGAAGAAAATGGTAATGGCGCGCTGGCAATGATTGAGGCGGGCTTGTTTGATCGGTTTGAAATGGATGCAATTTACGGATTACACAACCTTCCTGGATTGGCTGTGGGTGAGTTTGCTATCAATCCGGGGGCTTTCTGCGCGTTTGAAGATAATTTCGAAATATCTATCCTCGGCAAGGGTGGACATTCTTCCATGCCCGAAAAAGTTATCGATGCACTGGTTATCGGCGCAAAAATTGTCTCTGATCTTCAAAGCATCGTATCAAGAACCATCGCTCCCTCAGAGCACGCCGTAGTCTCCGTAACTGACTTTAGCACTGACGGCGCAAGGAATGTTATAGCCTCGCAAGTACGCATTACGGGCGACTGTCGAGGCTTTGAAAAACATATAAGTGAATCCATCAGGAGTCGAATGGAGGCTATTGTCCGTGCTAACTGCGACGCCTATGGAGCTGACTATAGGTTCGACTATTCAACCTCTTTCGTCCCATTAATAAACAGCCCGGAACATGCCGCGGTGTGTGCCAAGGTAGCAAATAGTCTAGCCGGTGCCACGGCAGATGCCGAATTTGGTCGTGTTAGTTTCTCTGAAGATTTTGCGCAGATGCTTAACTGTAAGCCCGGCGCTTACATTCTGATGGGTAATGGTCAGGGACATGTGAATCACGGGCAGCCCTTGCACAATCCTTCATATGACTTTAACGATCAAGCCCTGAGCTTTGGTGTTGAATATTGGTGCGCATTAGCGCGACATTTGCCTTAAGTCGCGGGAACGGGTTGCTTACTATTTAGACAAGGCCGCGGGGTACTTTTCGACCCACGTCACAATAAAGGGCGCAGTATATTTCTAGTTTTAGCTTAACCCGGTGACGTAAAAAAGGTGTTGGTCGTGGGCACTACTGACACCTTTCGGATCAATTGATCATGAGTTAGCTCTCTCGTTTAATTACAACGAAGCTCAGCGGGCACTTGCCCAGCACTGCGGGCTGGGCAAATCGGCTTGATTAAATAAGTTCGGCCATTCAGCCGCATTAACTGCGCATATCTAACGAGCAAATTAACAGGTCTAAAACAGTGGGCAATTGCTTCACAAGTTTAGCAAGCTATTATTAACCCCTTATTGGTGGCTTTGTCGTTCACGTATTAAGATGCTTTTCGTGCATTAATCAATTTTTTCAAAGTGACTACGTTGCTAATTTTAGCCAACATATTATTAGCCTCTTAACGAGATGCTATGTTTTAAGTAAGGTTTATGATTTATTCAACCACCGAGACTATTCACGGTAAAGAAATTGCTGAGATAGTTGGTGTAGTGACTAGCAATCTGGTTCAAGCTAAACATATTGGCCGAGATATTATGGCAGGATTAAAAAAAATTGTAGGTGGAGAAATCGGTGGTTATACGGAAATGTTAACCGATGCTAGGGATATTGCAATAGAAAGATTGGTTGCAAATGCAGAAGTATTGGGAGCTGATGCCGTCGCCGGTATTCGTTTTACAACTAGCGCAATAATGGATGGTTCATCTGAAATCATGGTCTTTGGAACAGCGGTTAAATTAGAAACATAACAAGTCTTAACCATGACTTTTTAACAGCGGGCCAGAACAAGTTAATAATTAAAAGTCTCTTAATGAGGCGTTAGGTGCAACATAAGTTTGCTGCCAATGAGCTGAAGCCTATTTCTTGGGGTCATAAAGCTCTGGCTAAGCGGCAATCAAAAAATCACGGCCCTGAATTCTCTGGAGGAGTAGATAGGGTCAATGGCCTAATTCTTGTAGATATGTTCTTTAGATGTATCCCATTGAAAAGGTCGGGATTCCATCGCAGACGAACTGCCTAAAAACTGTTGCTAGTTATCTAACGGCCCGAACGAAAGACTCGCTGACAATAGTGATAGCCGAAATAGGCCCGAACCAGGCGTTCATTGATATATTGAACTGCTAAAGCCTTAATCAGATCATTTTCACCTTGCAGCAAGCCATGAATCTGGACAAGGTTTTGGTTTGGCGATAGCCTATACACCTCCTATTTGTATTAGAGTAAAAGTGATGCAGGTGATTTGCCTCGATTGCGGCATGAGCGTTGATGATTATGTGGACTACTGCCCAAAGTGCGACAACGAGCTTGGTCTCCAGCACGACGGCTCGACAGTAACAGTTGATATTGCACATCAGGGTGAGCGTGTTAGTGAGGCGCTAGAAAAAATGCAAAAAGAAATTGATGCTGCCCGAAAAGGGGTGGCAGAGAGTATTCGTCTTGTTGTTGGTTCGGGACTGATTCGTGACGAAGTGCTCTTGGTGCTGCGCGATCTGCAATTTCGCGCTGATATTAAGAGTTTCGAGTCTGAATCCGGTAATGCAGGTGCCGTGTTGGTGAGGCTTAAGTAGGCGTGCATGGAAATTAGGGGGCGCAGATAAGCTAATCTGTTAAGCGCAGGGCTCATCACGATGTGTCATTTTATTGAGGTATCAGTATCCACTAGCCTTACATCCAAGTATTAACGATAAAAAACTCTGCCCAAAGCAAGGGTCTCGTTGAGCTCTTCGGCCAATATTTTACCAGTGTTAGGTGTAGCCAGCTGAAATGTCCAGCTAGTTTTAGTGTCTTCACAGCTGCTGGGCAGGTTTTAAAACATAAACTGAAGCATTTGAGGAGCGCGAGCGTGTCGATACAGCAACAAGTACAGGACTATTACGGTAAAACCTTGCAAGGTTCTGAGGACTTAAAGACGAATGCTTGCTGCACTGTTATGGACTACAGTGCGACAGTGAAACACACGCTCAGCTTGATAAGTGATGATGTCACAAGTCATTACTATGGCTGCGGTCTTACTATACCGCCTAAAGTTGAGGGCTTACGAGTACTGGATTTAGGGTCTGGATCTGGGCGAGATTGTTTTCTCTTATCAGCATTAGTAGGCGAGAGTGGGTCCGTGTTAGGTATAGATATGACCGATGAGCAGTTAGCCATTGCGAATCGGAACATAGATTACCACACCAAGGCCTTTGCTTATTCAAGCTCGAATGTAGAGTTTAGAAAGGGAGAAATAGAAAAGCTCGACGAGGTTGACCTTGCAGATGAAGAGTTTGATTTGATCATATCGAATTGTGTTCTTAATTTGTCATCTGATAAAGAAGCGGTGCTGCGGCATGCTTTTAGAATATTAAAAGAAGGTGGAGAATTCTATTTTTCTGATGTCTATGCAGACAGAAGGATACCGCCACATCTTGTAGAGGACCCTATTCTCTACGGTGAGTGTTTGAGCGGTGCTCTGTATTGGAGTGATTTCATTGTGCTTGCTCGTAAAGTTGGATTTGAGGACCCTAGGGTGGTTGAAACCAGTTTGATAGAAATGAAATCGGACGAATTGGGAGAGAGAGTGGGAGATATAGAATTCTATTCGATAACCTTTAGACTCTTCAAATTGGCTGATTTAGAACCTACACGAGAAGACTACGGGCAACGAGTTATCTATAAGGGGAGCGTAAAAGATAACTCACATCAATTGATATTTGATAATAGCAACATCTTTGCAACGTCTAAGCAGGTTGCTGTATGCGGGAATACGTACCGCATGTTGAAGGAATCGCGTTACATAAAAGATTTTGATTTCATAAGCGGTTCCGAAATGCATTTGGGAGGTTTTGCAGTCCCCGATGTTGCTAAGCCAATCGCATCTGCCGCTAAATCAAAAAGTAAAAAGGGAGGTTGTTGCCAATGAATCAACTTAGGTTGAAATCTTTGGATAAGTTCATTGATCCACAGCTCACCGCTGATGGTCAAGAACGAGCATCTGTGAAGCTTCAATCGCTGAAAACACTTTGGTTCAATACGGGGTCTGTGTGCAATCTTAGCTGTGAAAACTGTTACATCGAATCGAGTCCTCAGAACGACAGGCTGGCGTATTTAACTAAAGAGGATGTGGCCTCCTATTTGAAGGAAATCCAAATGCTAAAATTACCGACTAAGCTTATCGGTTTTACTGGAGGCGAGCCTTTTTTGAACCCTGACTTTCTTAGTATTCTTCAACTAACCCTAGAAAATGGATTTGACACTTTAGTGTTGACTAACGGCTTTAGACGGATAGAGCGCTACAAAAAAGAATTGCTGACATTAAATAGATGCTTTGGAGAAAAACTTCAAATTCGTATTTCTCTAGACCACTATAGTCCTAGTATCCATGAGAAAGAGCGAGGTGTTCGAACATTTGGACCCACATTAAAAACTTCTAAGTGGCTTTTCGATCAGGGCTTCAGGTTGAGTATTGCCGGGCGTGCAATTGAGTCAGAGAGTCAGAGCGAAGCAGTGCAAGGTTATCAGACTCTGTTTAAGGAATATGAGATAGGATTGAATGCAAGCTCTTCTGAACACTTAGTTATTTTTCCTGAGATGGACCTTGATAAAGACGTCCCAGAAATTACGGTTAATTGTTGGAGTATTCTCAAAAAGAAACCTGAACAGCAAATGTGCGCAACTGAAAGGATGATTGTAAAGCACAAAGGAAACGTGAAGCCAACAGTTATGCCATGTACGTTGCTAGCCTATGAACCGCAATTTAATTTGGGCTCTACTTTGAAGTCGGCTAAGACAACAGTGCCGCTAAATCATAAATTCTGTGCCCAATTTTGCGTACTTGGCGGTGCATCTTGCTCGTCCACGGTCTGATATGATCTCTATTATTATTCCTACTTTTAATGAATCTAAAACGGATTATCTACGGCCTGTTCTATCACAACTTAAATTGCTCGATGATGCTGAAATACTTGTTATAGATGGAGGGAGTACCGATGGCACACTTGACCTTCTAAGTAGCTTTAAAGTTAATGTGGAAATACTTCCAGAAAGCTCAAGAGCCGCACGCCTAAAAATGGGAATCACAAAATCGTCAGGAAAACTTATTTTACTTCACCATCCTCGAAGCCTTATATCAGCTGTTGCTATCTCTTCACTTCAAAACTGGGCCAAAGATAAACGAGGTTTTTGGGGAGGCTTCACTCATAAGTTTGATATTAATCACCCGTTGCTAAAATTTACGTCTTGGTATTCCAATGTTATTCGTTGTGATCGAAAATCTATTCTCTATTTGGACCACTGTATCTTTTTTGATCGAGAGCTCAATGACTTAGCGGGACATATGCCGGACGTTGAAATATTCGAAGACACAGAACTGTCAAAAATATTTAACCGTCATTCAAAGCCAGTGAGATTTTGCGAAAGTTCTACGACTTCTGCCATTCGGTTTGAGAAAAACGGTATCTATCGACAGGCCTTGATGAATCAGTTTTTGAAAATAGCTTATCTACTGAAGGCATCGCACAAGGCTATGAATCGTCTTTATGAAAAGGGTTTAGGTCTTAACTCCTAGACCTAAATGGATTTGAAAATTGTCATCCAAAGCTAAACAATTTTGTACGCAATTTGGTGACGGTTCAGGTGCTAAGCATCCAAAATTTGATACTTTCGGTTTTGCCAGCACCTAGCCTTGCGGCCAACGGTCAGCTTGGAATCAAGCATGTGAGTTTAATAGAGGTCTCGATAATTTGCATGGCCTCCCGGTGTTCCGGCAGTCAAATGACCTAAAACGCCCTTTGATTTCTCTTTTTTCACAAGATTCGGACTCATTCCTGAAAAGTGATTTACCACAACGTGATAGTATTCTCATGTTAACGCGGCATTTGAAAAATTAACCAAACCAAAACTATGCAAAAATTACGGGAATTACTATGAAAAAGTACAATAAACGCCTAGCAATCGCAGTACTATCACTTCTATGTCCACTGCTTGTAAATGCTCAAAACTTGTCACCGATTCAGCAGAAAATCGCTGCTTCAATGGCAATGGATTATCGCACTGACGGTGAACGAGAGCGCGATGCTGACCGTGATCCAGTTAATGCGATGGAATTTGCTGGATTAAAAGATAATATGACTGTTATCGAATTCTTGCCTGCAGGCCAGGCTTACTACACAAAAATTCTTGGCCCTGTTTTGGTGGATAATGGTCATCTGATGGTTGTAGATTCACAGTCTACATTTGATAACTGGGACGAGTCGTGGACTGCTGATGAGAAATACGCAATGACTCATCAAGTACCAATCGAGTCCCGTTACATTGGGAGCGAAGGTCGTTACTCTATTGAAGAATTAAAGTTCGGTGTGCCCAGTAATAGCGCAGATATGTTTCTGTTTGTTCGTGAATATCATAACTTCAATACGACAGATGCTGCCCTCATAAATACTAAGGTTTTTGATACGCTGAAGCCAGGCGGAAGCTATGTTGTTATCGATCACACTCGTCGCCATAATGCCCCAGAAACTGGAGCATCTGGTCGTCGTGAAGATCCGGTTGCCGTAATAACTCAAGTTTTAGCGGCAGGTTTTGTGCTGGATAAGGCCTCCGATATGTTTTACGAAGAAAGTGATGACCTCACTCAAGAAGTTGGCCAAATTGCTAATATGACAGACCGTTTTTTCTTCGTATTCAAGAAGCCTGAATAAAATTGAAAACGGCAGGAAACGAAAAGCTGGACTCTTGTTGAGTTCAGCTTTTTTTTTGAGCGGAATTAGTACCAATCAATCTTTAATGCGAGCAAGCAAGATTAGGCGGTGTTGCTACACGCCCGCAACAGGCCTAAGCAGTGGTTTTCGTCTATTCAAGAGAGCGGGAAGAAAGGAAAAGGAAGCTCGCGGGTAGTAAATGACGATGTGCGGGACGAGGGTTTTGAACAGGTGCCTGAGAGTTCTAAGGCGTTTTAAAATTGAGCATTCAAGTTATTTTCTCTTATTGAGGTAGCGTGTCATTTTAATAGGATGATCGGTTACTTAAAATTGTTGACCAAAATGCCATTTATTTATATGGTAATGAGGCTATGTGACCTGAAGTTGCAGTTTTCCGACAGATTTGGCGTCAATTGAAAGAAGAAAAGGTTGGCGGAGCCTTCTGACACCATAAATCAACTATTTTTTAGTAAGGAGAGATCAGTGAAAATAATAAACTTTCTAAAAACATCTGTTTTGTCGTTTCTATTGGTTCCAGCCATCGGTAGTTCGGCGGAAAGAGTAGGTGATTTTTCGCTGTTAGACCACGACGGTTACCACCACAGCATGAGTTGGTATGATGATCATCAATCGATCGCTTTGTTAGTTCAAGCCAACGGTGATGAAGGTGCCGCAGCTTCAATACCGGCGTTTGAGGGCCTGAAAGCTGAGTACGATAGCCAAGGCATCGAGTTCATGATGATTAATCCTCTCGGTAAAGGTAATCGTGAGGCAGTTCAGGCTCAGGTGCTTCGGTATGGCGTGGAGACGCCAGTCCTTATGGACGATACCAGACTAATTTCAGAGGCATTAGGTATCGCTCATATCGGTGAGGTTTTATTGTTTGATCCAAAATCGTTCACTGTTGAGTATCGCGGTGCGATCGCTGGGGTTGAATCAGCGATTAAAGATATTCTCGCCGGGAATGATGTAATCACCGCAGAAGTGGCTGTAATGGGAACCGTTGTATCTTACGCAACCACCGAAGTCCCTTCATACACAGCTGACATTGCACCGGTCTTAGCAGAACAATGTGCCTCTTGCCACCGTGAGGGGGGAGTAGCCCCCTTCGCCATGGATAGCCACACCATGGTTCAAGGCTGGTCACCCATGATTCGTGAAGTGTTGATGACTCGTCGTATGCCTCCTGGGCAAATTGATGGTCACATTGGCGAATTCATTAATGATCGTCTGGTGGATAATCAAGACGTTCGCAACATTATTGCCTGGGTTGAAGCCGGTGCAATTAAAGATGGAGATTCTGATCCGCTATCCACACTGGTATGGCCTGAGTCTCGATGGGCATTTGGTGAGCCGGACATGGTTCTCGATATTCCAGCCACTACTGTTCCTCCTACAGGCAACGGCGTTTTCGTCAATGTTGAGGTAGCCTTTGACATGGAGCGCGACCGTTGGGTGCGCGGCAGTCAAATCATAGCGGGTGACCGTTCTGTACTTCACCACACAGTAAACAGATTGGATTTTCCTGAAGAAATCGGCAAAAAAGGTGGCCGATTCTTAGGGGCAGGAAACCCAGATAAGGCCAGCATAACAGCCTATATCCCAGGAGATACGCCAGACCTAGCTCCACCAAATACCGGCGGTCTGCTTAAGGCGGGATCTGTCCTAGCGCTAAATATGCACTACACACCCAATGGCCGTGAAACAGTCGATAAGAGTCAATTAGGTGTCTGGTTCTACCCTGAGGGTGAAGTTCCTGAGGAGAGAATGTCAGGGAAATGTGCCTGTGTATTCCCTAACACTTGGACCACGATCCCAGCTTATGATCCGGCATTCGAGCAGACGGCCACGATCACAATTACGGACGATTCCAACATCCACAGCTTCCTTCCTCACATGCACTTTCGCGGTAAGCGCATGCGCTTCTATGCTGACTATCCAAATGGCACTCGCGAAGAATTAATTAACGTAGCAAAGTACAATTACAATTGGCAGCTCAGTTACACCTACGAAGAGCCGAAATTTATTCCTGCAGGAACAAAAATTACGGCAGTAGCGGCGTGGGATAATTCAGCACAAAATCCAGCGAATCCAAATCCAGCACGCAATGTTGACTGGGGAAATGAGAGCTGGGATGAGATGTTTTTCGGCGCAGTTCGCTGGAAAGTAATAGATCAATCTGGTGGCGAAGACTAAGGGATCTTTTGGCTATAATTCTTAGATAAAATCCGGTTGCTTGGCAGAGTGAGCGGATTTTTTATGAGGAACGCATTGGCTAAAAGACGGCGCTGATACCCTAGTTCAACGCTAGGGAATGAACAATAAGGGGTCATGTAAATGGCGGCACCCAATCTCTTAGAAAGCGCTGCCCCGGACAGCGCTGATGAACGTATTATTTCCCCTATTCCCGAGAAGCCTATTCCTGATATGTAGTTGGCATTCTAATGATCGTCTATGTGTGTTCGTTCATGGATAGGCAGATATTAGTTTTGTTAATAGTTACGTAATAATAATTTCGACGCGGATAACTAAACGAGATATTCTCAGAATTAAAACTTCTATAGCAGCTAACGTGTTTTCTGCCTTTCTTATTGCGTTGGTTAATATTTCGGTAGCGGTTTCTGCTGCGGCCCTACTTGTCGCCGATGCGGATCCGCGTTTTCTAAAATTATTGAGTTGGTCTAAAGCACTCACGAAATGTTACTCGTTAATGTTTTCTTGGTTTATATCGGCGTAGATATAAAATGTTATGCGGTGGTGATAACTTCGCAATATGAAGGTGCGCTTGCCCTTCCTGAGGCCTGTCGGGATAGCGGTATACTCGATCTATTCCCAACTTGTGAATTCAGGAATGTAGTGGTCGAAAAATGCAATACGATGAGCGATACTGGCTAGCTTCACCAATCTATTAAATAAATTGAAACAAGAAATTCTTGAGCTTCTGGGGAATGCTACAGAGAGTTTGTGCGTTATTTTCAAGCTGTAACTAAATCTAAAATCAAATCGTGAATATTTTGTTAGGGCGTGGGCAACCGTTTAACATCAGCCCGTTGTTCAAGCGGATAAACAGCGGGACCAAATTGATTGTAGATGGCTACATCTGCGGCATCTCTTCCAAATCCTACCGCTACATATCCACCTTTGCTAGCTGACTGCACTGCATCGAATGTATACCAACGGTCTCCAACGTATGCTTCAAACCAAGCGTGCATATCCATAGGTTCGAGCTTGTAGCGATAGCCTACGACTAGGCGGGCTGGAATGCTAAGGCTACGGCACAGGGCGATACCCAAATGCGAAAGGTCTCGGCAAACGCCGGTTTGTCGTTGGTTTACTTCGATAGCAGAGACGGGCACATCACTGCTGCCAGGTTGATAACTTATCCTATCCGCCAGCCATTGCTCTATGGCATAAACTTGATCATAGCCGAGTGCCTGGCCTGCAGTAATTTCGGTCGCCATCTGCCAAAATCTATCGGATTCGCAAAACCTACTTGGTAAGAGATAGTCGAGCACGTCATTTGGCAGATTTTGGACTTCTACAAAAGGGGCGCCTGGCGCTTTATCTAAAGAATCAGTTACAGATACCTCTGTTCCTGTATGAATAGAGAATGCTCCGACTGGTGCTACTAAGCGCTGGCACAAGTTGCCATACCTATCGGTGTATTCAAATGCAGGAACTGAGGGGGAGATTTCATAGTGTTCCCTGCTGATCCATTGTTCTGAGTTGCTTTTAGGCCGTAGCATTAAGATGAACGGAGTCGGAGTAATTATCTCAAAAGACAAATCGCAGCTAGTATAAAGAAGCATGGCAAACCTTAGTCAGATGTTAGGGAAGGCGCTGCCGGTTATAATGGGTCGGAACTCAGCAGTTCATCAAATTTGCCAGTTGATACTGCCTGAGCTAGTTCCATATAGCCACCTACAGAGATTTCACCAATAAATATTTGTGGAACTGTGCTTTGGCCAGAACGTTTTTGAATATCGGCACGGGTGATAGAATCTCCATCGGTGGCCATTTCGATAAACTCATAATTCTTACTAGTCAGTAAGTGCACCGCGGCCGTGCAATAACCGCAGTATTGACGAGTGTAAATAGTGATCTCAAGCATTCCAACCTCTTTGCAAGCTTAACCTTGCTAAACGAGCCATCGAAGTACTTCAATGACGGTAAACAGATAATACAGGACGAATTTTATAGTCGCACTCTAAAGATCAATTTTAATGCTAGGATTTATTTTTGCCTTCCAATAGCGATTGTACCGTATCCAATTGCCTCTGCATTTTATTTAGTTGGTCCGACATAAGATGTCTTTCCTTATGTGCGATGGCCTCTGATTCAGAATTGTGTTCGGCAGTCATGACTTCCAGAATGGTGCCCACCATCATATTTAGAAATACAAAGGCGGTGAGGAAAATGAATGATAGATAAAAAAGCCAGCTCAGTGGATAGACTTCCATTGTTTCATACATTACATCGGTCCAGTCTTCGAAAGTGGCGACTCTAAAAAGCGTCAACATAGCAATCGATACATCACCCCAAAGGGTTTCATTGATGTCGCTAAAAAACAATGAGCCTGTTGCTCCATATATATAGAAAATAATAAACATCAGTAAAACGATGTAGCCCATGCGCGGAATAGCTTTTAGCAGCGCATTAATGAGCGAGCGCAGCTCAGGCACGACAGATACTAAACGTAAGACTCTGAACACTCGTAGGAGCCTGCCAATGAGCACGGCTTGTGCGTTCGCTATAGGAACCAAGCTGGCTATGACTATGAGTGTGTCGAACAGATTCCAGCCATCTTTGAAAAAACCACGGTGATCTTGGCAAGCGCTAAAGCGCAATATAATTTCAGCGAGAAAGAAAACCGTTATTCCCGCGTCTAAAATCGACATAACCTGCATGAATAGAGGCGGTACATCGTAGGTTTTAGCGCCAATAGAAATTGCGGAAAGCACTATGATAAAAATGACGGAGCTCTGAAACAATGGGCTGGCTTCAATTCGAGTTACAAACGAATCGGCTTTAGTAACTGCGGAAAGCTCATGTGTTAGAGCGTCATTTTCAGAATGTGGACTGCGCGGCGGATGCTCTGCGTTGGAGTCATTGCTTGGATAAGTTTCAGGGGGTGCCATGCTGATTTTAGCCTGGAAAATGATTGGCGATTATAGTGACGACTCGCCAGCCTCTCAACTGTATTTTTACTGGCAAGGAATGCAGGGTTGTTGTTTCAGTTGGTGGTGAGGGTTTAGAGATGGGTTATAACATTTGCTTTAAAAGCGGTATATTGATTGACTTATTGATTATAAGCGTCCGACAGGAGCAAACTATGCCTGGTTTTAGGAATTGTTTAACAAAGCCACTAAGCAAATTATGGCCATTAGCCTTAATGGCGCTAGCCGCGCCAGGTTGGGGGGTTGCAGCTGATTGGACTCTATCTTATACAGCAGACGGCCAGCCTGATATCGAGGGAATATGGAGTAATGCTACTCAAACAAGATTGGAGCGGGCGGCTGATTTAGGGGATAAACGCAGCTTCACCAACGCTGAGGCCGCCGTCTTAGAGGCCCGCGTAAAAGTAGGGATGGAAAGGTCTATGGCCCCCAGCGATGCCAATCGGGCGCCACCTGCAGATGGCAACGTGGCTAGTGCATACAACTCGTTTTGGCTGGAGCGAGGAAGTAATGTTACGCTGATTGATGGCGAATATCGCACGTCGATGATTGTTGAACCCAGTAACGGGCAAATACCTTGGTTGCCCATCGACGAGCGCAGGCCGAGTCAGTTATCACGATGGCTTGCCATGCCGGGTGTGGAGCCTTTTGATGGGCCAGAATTACAAACTATCGGTGAGCGTTGCTTATTGTTTTGGGACTTTCGAACATCCAATTCTAGTGCGGGGCCGCCAATGATGCCGATGATCTACAATAATAATTACCAAATTGTGCAATCTCCAGGCTATGTTCTTATCTATGCGGAAATGATGCATGACGCCCGTATCGTCCGTTTGGATGCGCAGCACCGAGCCCCGCATATGGTGCAGTGGATGGGTGATTCGGTAGGGCATTGGGAAGAAGATACGTTAGTCGTCGTCACTAAAAATATGCATCCACAGCAATCACATTTTGGTTCTAGCGAGAATATAACCATTACCGAGCGTTTTCAGCGCACCGGAGAAGACGATATTGTGTACAGTTTCACAATGGATGACCCGTCGGTTTATCGTGAACCTTGGAAAGCCCAAATGCAGATGAAGCAGAGACCGGAGGATAGAATTTATGAGTATGCCTGTCACGAAGGGAATTATGCTTTGAGCGGAATCCTAGGTGGGGCAAGAGTGCAAGAACGAGAGTCCTCGGAGGGGACGCAAGCGGATCGTTAGAAGAGGTTGAAGGTGGTTTTGGTTCAGGCGATTCGTCAGCCACTTTAATCTAGTCGCCAATTTAGCAGTTGACCAAACGAGGACCAAAAAGTCTTCTCAGGTTTAGATGCAAACGAGAATAATAATAATGAAATTAAACAGTTTTTTAAAACCGATCACCGCACTGCTTGTCTCAATTGTGGCTAGCTACAATTCAGCTCAAGATGATACGGACCATCAATACACCAGCGAGGCGGTCGCGGCAGGGCTGCGGGTTTATACACAGCAATGCGCTCTTTGTCATGGCCCTGAGGGCGGGTTAGTAGATGGTATAAATCTAAGCCGAGGTGAATTTCGCAATGCTTCATCAGATGCTGACCTACGGGACGTAATTTCAGGTGGCGCCGCCGCCGGCAGGATGCCTGCGTTTAGTTTAAGTATTGAAGAGCTAAGCGGCGTAATAGCCTACATAAGAGCGGGCTTTGATCCAGAAGGCGTCGCGATAAAGATTGGCGATCCAGAGAGGGGTAGGGTGCTATTTGAGGGGAAAGGCGAATGTGCAGCGTGCCATCGAGTCAATGGCTTTGGTCCTTACACCGCGCCAGATTTAACCTCAATTGGGTCGTTAAGAACGCCGGCATCATTGCAGCGAAACTTATTAGATCCGGCTTCGGCCATACTCCCAATAAACAGACCTGTGCGGCTGGTTACGCGTAACGAAGAAACGGTTACCGGGCGCAGGTTAAACGAGGATACCTACACCGTGCAAATGGTGGATTCACAAAATAGGCTGCGCTCATTTGTGAAGACTGATTTAGTCAGTTATGAAATAAGTATGGAGCCTAGCAAGGGACCAACAAACTTATCGATTGAAGAAGTTGCCGACGTGATTGGTTACTTGTTAACACTGCGAGGCGAACAATAATGTTTAAGGCAAAAACTTTTTTTAATAATTTCTTGTTAGGGACTATATTTTACTCGGCATTGGCTGCAGCTCAAGTTCCATTTGAGCGGATTTTAAATTCGACAGATGAGCCAGAGAATTGGCTAACTTATAACGGCGGATACTCCAGTCAGCGATACAGTGAGCTTGATCAGATAAAGGCTGAGAACGTTGATGAGCTTGAGTTGAAATGGGTGCTGCAGAATCAGGTGTTTGGTGCGTGGCAATCCAATCCTATTGTTGTTGATGGAATTATGTATATCACCGAACGACCAAATAGCGTGATGGCCTTGGATGCAATCACCGGGCGGGTATTTTGGAAATACAAACACACTCCTGATGAGCGCTCGCGGGTTTGCTGCGGAGCCAATAATCGTGGTGTCGCGGTTTTAGATGATCGGGTGTTTATGGGAACCCTTGATGCCCGTTTGGTCGCTCTCGATAGGATTAGCGGAGAGGTACTTTGGGAAGCCGAGGTAGGCGATGTTAGTCGTGCCTACTCGGTGACGATGGCGCCACTGGTGGTAAAAGATAAAGTCATTGTTGGGGTCGGCGGCGGCGAGTATGGGATTCGAGGCTACGTTGCCGCTTATGATGCAGCAACTGGAGAGGAAGTTTGGAAGACCTACACGATCCCGGGACCCGGAGAGTCTGGTCATGATTCCTGGGAGGGGGATGATTGGCAATATGGTGGAGCGTCAGTATGGATTACCGGTTCATTTGATCCAGAAACCAATCTCACCTTTTGGGGGGTGGGTAATCCTGGGCCAGATTGGAACGCGAGTCAGCGGCCAGGTGATAATTTGTATTCTGACTCGGTTATAGCTTTGGACGCTGATACTGGAAAGCTTGATTGGTATTTTCAGTTTACTCCTAACGATGCGTACGACTACGATTCAGTGCAAGTTCCAGTGTTAGCCGATATCGATTGGCGAGGGACTCCCACCAAAGTGATGATGTGGGCAAATCGCAACGGTTATTTTTATGTGCTAGACAGAACCAACGGTAAGTTTTTGGTGGGCGAGCCTTACGTTCGAGTTAATTGGTCGAGCGGCTTAGATGAAATGGGGCGGCCTATCCCAACACCTCAGCCTGAAGGGATGCCAACCTACCCAGGCAATCAGGGCGGAACTAATTGGTATCCACCTTCATTCAGTCCTCGCACTGGCTTGTTTTATTTCAGTGCTTGGAAAGACTATGCCACTATCTATCGGCCAGAAGAATCTGAGTACGAGCCTGGCAAAGCCTTTCTCGGTGGCGGTTTTTCAGTGTTAGCCCCCTCTCCTGGGGCGCCAACAATTGGAATTGGCAGAACTAATCCGATTAACAATTGGACCAGCGAAGTAGGGCATGCGTCTTTAAAAGCCATGGATCCGAACACAGGCAAAGCGGTTTGGGAATATGACCAGTTTGATGTGAGCGACAGTGGCATGTTAACCACCGCCAGTGATTTATTGTTTACTGGCGGCCGGGAAGGTTATTTTCACGTGATTGATGCAGTTAATGGCGATCTGTTGTGGAAGGTGAGCTTGGGCGGTCAGGTGGTTATGGCTCCGGTTACTTTTATGGTGGAGGGCATCCAGTATGTATCGGTTATCTCGGGTCATGCCATGTCAACTTTCGCCCTCAGAAACCCGTAAAACCAGCGGTGCAGTAGTTTGTCTCAGTCCATAGCCGGCGTTTACAAGCCTCCCGAGGTTTTGAGCGCCGGGTATGCTTGGCCAGTCAAAATAATCCCCTCGCTTCACGGCATCCAAGAGCTCAGTCATGCAATTACGCTTTTGGAGCTCGTTAATTGATGTAATGCCAGATTAATTGGGCGAATTGACACAATTTGGAGCAGATTTGCGCGGCCGTTTCGTGCACAATTCGATGTCCGATTTAAATACCCCGTTTAGACGCAGTTGCACTGTTTTGTTTCATTATTTTATTGCACTGATTTTGCAGTATAAAAAAGAGAGAGGAGAAATCCATGAAGATTTCAACACTAGGAAGGCTTTGTCTGACGTTTGTGTTGGCCCCCACCTTGGTGAGTGCCCAAAATTCAGATGAGTGGTTAACCCTAGGTAATGACCATGCCCATACCCGTTATTCACCAGCTGCTGAAATTACGGCTGAAAATTTCGAAGAACTGGACGTAGCGTGGCAATGGGATGGCGCCAGTTTTGGAGCGGTCAGCGGCCGATCTACACCAACCATGGTTGACGGCATTCTTTATACTGTTGCAGGCAACAAGCGCTACGTTGTTGCTATTGATGCAAAGACAGGCGACACACTTTGGACTTACCGTGAACCCGACACCCCCCGCGCAGAATATTCAATGCGCGGCGATTACGGGAAAGGCGTTGGTTTTGCAAAGATTGACGGTCGCGGCATTGTCTACATTGTTTCTCCTGGTTTTTTCTTGACTGCATTAGATGCCAAGACAGGAATTCCATTGGAAGATTTCGGAAAGCCAGTTCCTATTGACGGTTTCCCACAAACGGGAATTGTTGATCTGTTAGCTGATCTTGGTCATCCTTACGACCCTTATGAAGGTATCCCTTTAGAGACCGGTTACATTACTTCATCGGCCCCCCCGCTAGTGGTTAACGACACTATTGTTGTTGGTAACTCAGCAGAGCAGGGCTACCACCAGGCTCGTATCGAGAACGTGCCAGGTGATATTCTGGCTTATGACGCGCGCACAGGCGCTTTCAAATGGAAGTTTAATGTCATTCCCAAGCCCGGTGAATACGGCCATGAGACTTGGGAAAATGATGCTTGGCAGTGGACAGGAGACGTTTCTTCTTGGGCTCCGCTTTCTGCTGATCCAGCTAATAACCTTGTTTATATTCCAACTAACAGCGCCACTATTGATTACTATGGCGGTTTCCGTCCGGGTGACAATCTTTACGGTGCATCGCTAATCGCGCTTGATACTCGCACTGGCGAGCGTAAGTGGCATTTTCAGATGGTTAAGCATGAAATCTGGAACTTTGATAACCCCACAGCGCCTGTTTTAATGGATTTAGAAATGCCTGGCCGCGGCACGGTGCCAGCTGTTATTCAAGCAACTAAGCAGTCATGGGCTTATGCATTTAACCGCATCACCGGCGAACCACTGTGGCCAATCGTTGATCGCCCAGTAGAGCAGTCTATTGTCCCAGGCGAAGTATTGTCTCCGACTCAGCCTTTCGTAACAAAGCCAGCGCCATATGATTTACAAGGTCTTAGCATTGATGATCTTGTGGATTACACGCCTGAACTGCGAGCTGAAGCAATTGCTGTATTAGATGACTACGTATTGGGCGGATTATTTAATCCACCCATTCATGCGGATAACCCAATGGGTAAATATGCCGCCATGAACTGCCCAGGTGGCGCTGGTGGGGCAAATATTACCGCCCCTGCGGTGGCTGACCCAACAACAGGTAAGTTCTATGTGTCTTCGCATACTGCTTGTTTCGCGCTTCGCTTGATCCCTGGTGAGGAAGCGGATTTATTGTTCCCTGATTCAACTGGTGTCACTACAGCTCGTTACGCAAACGGTGTTCGCGGTGCAACAGCACGAACTCCACGCCTTAAGTCGGGCATTCCTATTTGGAAGCCGCCGTATAGCCGCATTACTGCTATCGATATGACTACAGGTGATCATTCTTGGATGATTCCGACGGGTGAAACGCCAAATCGAATCAAGAATAGCCCGGCGCTTGCCGGTATAGATATAGGCAACACTGGCACTGGTGCACTCGTACCAATGGTTGTGACTGCGAATATGTTGATCTATTCAGATGCGGCCAGTGATGGAACGCCAATGCTTTACGCTATTGATAAGGCAAGCGGTGAGATCATGAGCGAGATTGAAGCGCCGGGTCGCAGTAGCTATGGCATGAGCTCTTGGACCTTGGACGGACATCAGTATGTCTTGCTTCAAACTAGCTCTTCATTAACGGCATTAGCGTTGCCGGCAGCGATGAGCGATGACGATGGTGGTCACTAATTAATTAGGCTTATATCCCATCAATGAAAACTAAAAAACCGGAAGCACATAGCTTCCGGTTTTTTTTTGATGAGCAGTTTTGAAACCAAAATAATCTATAAGCTTGTTGTAACTATGGTGGGGCCAAAGTTGGCCATAGGCTCGCTTATAATCGATTTTTGCTTCGAGTTTTTATGTTGGAGTTGATTAGGCGGTGCTGGAAAGCCGAAAAGGGTCCGTACTACTGCGGTATTTAATGACGGCGAATTGAGCCTTAGCGGTTTGACTCAGGACAGTTCTATCATGCAACGGAGCTCTGCTATCCCAGCTCCGCCAGAGGGCTCTGTTAGCACGAAAGGAAAAGGCTACTTGCTTGCCGCCTTCCTCTGAGCATTGCTTTTAACAGCTGTTTTAGGCCACCCTGCGGTTCAAGGATAGGGCTTTCAATGTTGTAATTCAATTCCAGCGCTTACAAGGTTCAGCAGCCTTCAAGCTTAGATTTTGCAAGAAATTTGCCTCTATTACTTACAGTAAACTTACTCCTCGTGTTATGGTTTTTGGATATTAGCTAGTAATGTTTAGCAGGAGTTTGTTGTGATTTCTCATCCTAACTATTTTGTTCACATTGGCTTTAAAACACTGGCATCGATAGCTGCCGTTGTTTTACTTATGGCTCCTCTGACTTTGCTGCGTGGAGCCGAACTCGCCGAACACACCGTCTACTCTGACGGCCACCCCCTCACTCTGTGGGAAAAATCGGTTGACAATCCCAAAGGCCATATTGTCTTGCATCATGGTCGCACTTGGAGCTCATTGCCAGATTTCGATTTGCAGGTAGCAGGGGAAGATCTATCACTAATGGACGGTTTCAATAACGCCGGTTACAGTGTTTGGGCTCTTGATGCCCGTGGCTACGGTGGAACTTCTCGTGACGCGTCAGGCTGGAACACCCCAGACAAAGCGGCCAAAGATTTAGCCGGGGTGCTGGAATGGCTGCAAGCGCGGAATGACGCCAAGACTCATGTTTGGGGCTGGTCCTATGGCTCGATGGTGGCTCAGTTAACGGCTCAGCGCTACCCAGACAATATACTGAGCGTGACTTTTTTCGGGTATCCGGTGAATCCGGATCAGCAATATAGTGGCGACGATGACGGAGCTAAACCTCCCGAGAATTCAACTACTGCAGAGGCTGCCGCATCGGATTTTATCGTGCCCGGATCAATAAGCCAGAATGCTATCGATGCATATGTAAGGCACGCCATTAAAGCTGATCCAGTGCGAGCAGACTGGAACCAGTTACAGCAGTGGAATGCCTTAGATGCCGGCGCAGTAGGATTGCCAACTCTTCTGCTGCAGGCTGAATTTGATCCCTTGGCACGTACCGAAGCCCATGCCCGTGTTTTTTCTAATATTGCCAATCCTAACAAGCAGTGGATTGTTCTCGCAGGTGGTGATCACGCCGCGCTTTTAGAGGCACCTAGGGCGAAGCTAATTAAAGCATCGGTAGATTTTATAGAGTGGTTAGACGAATAAGTGAATTTTGAAAAGCGCTTTGCCTGCTTAGATTGGGATGCTGTGAGCTCCGGACTGTTGACTAGAGGCTATGAGGTTATAGGCGAGCTATGCTCTGATATGGAGTGTGAAAGCTTGCTGGAGCAGTATGATCGACCTGAGCTTTTTCGTAAAACGGTCAATATGGCCCAGAAAAAGTTTGGCAATGGCCAGTATAAATACTTCGCTTACCCACTACCTGACTTAGTGCAGCGCATTCGGCTTAAATTCTACGGGCCTTTGGCAAAGCTAGCTAATGAATGGGCAAAGCTATTGGGTGATGCGCAGGTATGGCCCGATAAGCAGCAAGACTTTTTAGATCAATGTGCGAGCGCTGGGCAGATAAAGGCCGCTCCGCTGATGTTGAAATATGTCGAAGGTGACTACAATCGATTGCATCAAGATTTGTATGGGCAAGTGACCTTTCCTTTTCAAGTAATCATCCTGCTGAGCGAGCCCGAAATGGCTTTTAGCGGAGGCGATCTAATTCTCGTTGAAAAAACACCTGGCGCGCAACTGCGCGCCCATTCGCCAAAGCTTAAAAAAGGCTCTGCTGTAATAGTGCCTACTCAGGAGAGGCCGGTTAGGGAGGCGGGTGGTTGGGAAAAGGCAGAAATGCAACATGGCGTGACTGAGTTGCTAACAGGCGAGCGGCTAACCTTGGGAATTATTTTCCATGATGCTTAGAAAGTTTTAGGCAGTATCAGTCGTTAGTAGTGGTTTAAGCACGCTAACTAAATCATCTGTCGCCTTCTGTTTGCTAAGGCGTTCTAAGGCTCTGTGGAGTTCTTTCTGCTGGCGCTCATTTAATTTAGAAATCTTATCTTGCAGTTTTCCTTCAGTCACTTGAATACTATCTCGGCGTGCATGAGTGCGATTTTGCAAAACTTCCTCTAGATGAAGAAACCGGCCTAGCAGAACATAGGGGAAATTCCGATTTTGCATTGGCCCCTGTTGGGCAGCATAACCTCCCACTGGCAGTCCTTTAAGTTTAAAACCGGCCAGCTTTTCAGCACCAAACCATGCGCTAGCGGCGGCTGCCGCGCTTACTCCTAGCGTGCCCAAAAAGAGACTGCTGCCGGCTAAGCTAAGATCAACGATGGCCCCTGCAGCTGCGGCTGCCATTGCTGCCGCTAGAGCCAATTGTTTTCGGTTGAGCCCCCAAATAACCCATTGTTCAGTATCAAACAGGTTTCCAGAATCTGGTAAGTTATCAAGGTTACTTTTCAAATGGTGGTAAAAAAATGAGGACTTTAGAGATTCATGATGGGATTGTTCAATGTCTGCCAAATCTTTGAAATAGCGGGTTTCTAATACTGACTTGAGAGCAGTGGCTTGCTCTTGAGTTAATACTTTTTGACTTACCCGGTAGGTACACGCTTTAGTCAGTAACGCAGCTAGTAATTCAGCTGTATCTGTTTGTCTTTGTGTTGAGCGCTCTCTAAAGGCTTTAACAAGGTGGGTAATCGCACTTTGCCAGTCGTCGCGTAATTGGGAAAAAGCCTGCAGTACCGATAGCTGTTTTTCTAGCTCGGCTTGCATCGCATTGAATACCTTGACGACTTTGAAGTATTGCCCTAATGCATGCTGCCACTGAATAATATGATTTTCATTTTCGATTGGATTAATGAGAGCTAAGCTTGCCTGTCCGGTCCAGCGAAGTATCTCCATCTCGGCTTCATACTCTGAGCCGTAGGGCCTTGAGCCATCTACAACATAGATAATCGCAGCGCCATCAACGATAGGGGTTAACAGTTGGATTTCATCTGGAAAGAGTCGCTGGCAGTCCTGATCTGCTAAAAAAGATTTAACGGCGTCTATGCGTTTATCTGCGGTCGAAGCATGATCCTGCAGCCACGCTAAGACGCGAGTGGGCCGTTGAAATCCCGGGGTGTCAATAAGGCTGTAGCCAGCCTTGCCAATTCTTACGTCTATTTGCTGGCATTGCTTGGTGGTTCCACTTTGAGTCGAAATAGCAACGCTGTCATTCTGTGCAAGAGTGGCTACGATTGATGACTTGCCTTTGTTTGGGTGCCCGACAACTGCGAAGCGAGGGGTCATGACTGCTCTCCTGGCTGCAAGATTTCCCAGTTTGAAAGTGTTGCAGCAAAGCGCTGCCATTCGTTCAAGTGAACTGGGCTAGGAACATTGACAGCAGACTCTCCCCAATCCAAAGGAAGAATGTATTTAGACTGATTGCCATCAAGGGTCGTGAGAATATCTTTTAACTCACCTAGAGGGGCGTTCCAGCTTTTTACTAAAACCACTATTGAATTAGACTCGTCGCTGTTGGTGGTTTCTGGCAACCCCAGCGGGGACAGCTGAAAGAGAGCAATGGGTTTGCCAAAAGATTTGGTAATGAAGCTTTGGCAATGAGGCGGTGGATGGCTCCATTTCAATAGTTGATACCTGTTGGGTAAGGTATAAATGATGGGCGCAAGGAGCGAGGGATTATCTGCGCTGGGATCGTTTTCCTCAGGTTCAGATTCAGTGGTCTTTAGTTTGTTATTCAACCTTACTGCGGCCGTGTATTGCCAGTGGGCAGCTAGTAATAATAACGCCCTAGGTATTAAGTTGTAACTCAATTGGGCGGCCAGAATGAACTGCCACCAGTTTTCTGAATAGGCGCTAAGCTGCCCGGCGATGCGTGAGTTCTGTGATTGCTGCAAGAGTTGCAGGCTAGGTTGAGCATCGTGCCAAAATAACCAGGGCCAGGATATTAGCTTTAAAGCGGGCAAGAGATCGGTAGAGTTTAGTAATGTGCTGCGCCAAACGAAGTTAACATCTGTTCCTAACAGCAGTGCGAGAAACACCAAAATGCTTCCCAGTGCGAATGCTAGACTAAACACTTGAGATTGAAAAAAGAGCCAAAGCCGCCGCTGGCGCCCGGCTTTAAGTCGGAGCGGATTCGGTGATAGGTTTGCAGGCCAGAACCGTGAGCTAACAATAACGGCAGTCAGGCCATTTAGTTTGATGGATGCCAGTCCAAGGCTTAACACTAGGCTTAAGACAGGTAAAAAAGCGAAAACTAAGAGTAGAAATAAAAGGTTTACACGGCCTTGCTCATCACCGGATAAGGCGCCGGCACCCACTAGCACGCCAACTGCCATACCCAAAAAGGCGAGTATGGCAGTGGTTCTGGTGTCGATGTTGTGAGCGGGGTTCGTCAAAGCCGAAGATCCATGATGCTGAGTGGCTAGTATAGCGCAATCTAAATTAACAATTAGTCCTTTTAGTGGGGCCTAAATAGAAAGCTAAGTAACAGACGCAGCTAACCCGGTTCGGCAATAAGCCTGAGGACAAATATCGAATAATTTGAGCTGTTGTGGAAAACTCTCTTTAAGCGGACATCCACCATGAAAGACTTGCCTTCTATGCTTTCCATGCGAGCGTGAAACTCGTCAACGGCCCCAAACATTTCATCGGAGAAGTCGTTTTCAAACAAATCTCCCATGTGGATTTTTCCAATGGCCTGCTCTTTAGAATAACCAAAAACTTCTTTAGCTTTAGTGCCCCAAGATTGCAGGAGGCCGGTGTCATCGACAACTAAAATTATGTCCAGTGAGTTGTCTACAATGAACTGTAGATCTTGTTCTGACTGTGTTGCGTCTTCTAGCAACACTTTAACTTTGCGATTTGAATACTCAACTTCGTAAAGAATCAATGCTGTAAGTATCATGGAGAATGAGAGATATTCCATGTAGTAAAGCAAAAGGAAAAAATTATCTACAGCCAGGCTGGGGAGGGTAATACGAATGAGGAAAAGGATTCCGCTTGCCATAAGCAAAAAGATTTTGCTCGGGGATATTACTGCTCCGGTAAACAGGGCTCTCCAGAAAAGCAATCCAGTCCCTGCGATTAGCGGGAGGGAATAAAGATAATTGAGATAGATATTTGATAGCGCAGGTAGCGTGATCTCAAAAACTGTCGCTAAAACGAAACTAAGGCCAAGTGTCAAAAACATCCATAGCTCGCGACCTAGGGATGTTCTGAATATTAAAAGCAGACTGGCGCTAAGTAAAAGTGTGGAGCTAAATTGCAAGCCATTGGAGACGACATATAGAATGATGGAGTCTTGGTTAGAGCCGCTAAAAAAATCAACAGATTGCCGGGATACTTCAACTGCTGTTGCCGCGCAGGCGATAGCGAGATAGCGTTTTTTGGATGTGAGAAAATTAAGCCAAATTCCTGATGCGATCATCAGATTTAGCAAAGAAATAAAGCCTACAGCGAATAGGAAAAATGTAAGGTCGTCCGTTAACATCTACAGATTATTTCAGTTGGCGTCTTGTGTTGGTTATGGCCTATAACTAGCGATTTTGACGTGCGCCCTAATACAGATTCCACAGCGTTTACGGGCCAACTGGCTATTATCTGTTGCTTAGGCAGATCAAAAATCACGGCGTTAGCGCGGAGGATAGCATAAGAACGATTTGCCCAAAAATAATTTTAGTTAAGGGTAAGTTGGTTTTTTGTCCTCAGGGCTAATAACAGCCAAGCGACAGAAGGCTTTATGCTTTTATTAGTTTGGGACCGTGACATCCCAATTCAACGCCTTATACTTTACGAGGATCTCCATTATCCGATCAATCGGAACGGCTTCTAGAGTGCCACGGTCACTAGTAATCGTAGTTGCTTTGAAAATGGCGTTATAGATGGCTTCTTCTGTGGCTTCTGCCGTCGCTGAAAATAAGGGTGACATTGAGGAGTTAACAAGAACGCTGTTGGCAACTGGTTCATTGCTGATTCGCGGTTTCCGAACGTCAGGATTACTAGAAAATGCGATGACATAGCCGCCGGACCCATTACTTGCAAAGGATCCGGTTCGAGCTAAACCCATGATTGCTCTTAATTCGAGCCTGTCGAGGCTGCGTGCAGTTAGTGGCGCATCGGTGGCAGCTACCATCATAATTGAACCGTCTTCTTTGTCGCCATCATCGTCGCTTAAAACCTGCTCTGTGAAAGAATAGGTGCCGAGTTCGCGGCCTACCGGGGCGCCATTGATGCGCATTATCCCTCCATAGTTAGTTTGAACCAAGACGGCAACTGTGTAGCCACCTAGCTGTGCAGGTAGAACTCGGGAACTCGTACTAATGCCACCTCTTCATCCAAATGCCTGAGTGCCCGTTCCAGCCCCAACACTGCCTTCTTCCACAGGCCCTGCGCTGGCCTTAGCTAGAGCTTTGAAAACCTGTTGTTTCTGAATAGGATCAGCCCACATATTGTTAACTCTATCCTCGAACTAACTCAAGCCGCGGCTTTTCCTATCTTCGCTGTTGTCGATCCGTGGCTCAGATTTGGAGTTGCAGGGGGCTACCTGTCTACTTTTGATAATCATGCTCTTGCTGCCAGTCAAGCGGCATCATCATTAATTTATCAATCAGAAATGCTTCGTAGTGAGTTAAGGGTTTCTGGAAACTACACGTTTGACTATGATGAGGTGTCGAGATAGGAACTAGGCCTAGAGGATCTTGCTAATCCTTATATTGTGATTAACATTTCAAAGTTGATTTTTGATAATTTCTCAGGGTTTATTTAACCAACTGCAGTGTTGGCCACTCTTTTACTTTGGGCTTTATTGGCCCAGTTTATTTTGCTGGCCAGATCAAAAACCGCGAATATTAAATTGGAGTATAGCGAAAAAAAGGCCCAAGAAAATGAGACTCGGTTTCAGCTTCTCACAAAAACAGTTTGGGTGTGATTTGAATGTGGAACGGCGTGATGAATAAGATCACTTACTGTAGCTATTTATCAAACAGCTATCAGGATATACATTTGATAAAGTTCTAGCTTTGCCTAGACGGGGTATACTGACAAAGCTCTCAATCGAAGTGATGCTGAAAAAATCATTCTGAACAGATCCAAGCCCTCAATTTTTCGAGGTTGAAATCATAAAAATGGTGACAAGGGAGTTTGCGAAGTGGCAGCGCCGCCTATCGAAGACTCTTAAGGAAACAGCAAGACATAGGTTGGAGTCACTCGAAACATTAGCAAGCGTAAAGAAATAGGAAAGAAGGTTGACGCTGAAAAATCTAGTTGGGCAAGCTCAGAAATTTGAATCACTGGATACCCTAGCAGGTGATATAACGCATGAGTTTAACAATACCCTAGGTCTTATCATGGAGCTCGCTGAGCTGCTAAGATTGAAAATATCTAGGAAGGAAGGCTCTAATCAGATGATCGATAACGACCGCTGACCGCGAAAACCAACGCTTAGATATACATTCGCATTAACTTGCAATCTTTGGGGCTAAGAGCTGTCACGAAGTTAAACTCTTCGTTGCTAGAATAATTTAAAATTATGTTGACAGGGATGTCAAGGTCGATAAGTTTGAAATGTAGAGATGACGGATTACCCACACACGTAGCTGCGGACTCAAATCCTTTGTCTCAAATCTTTATAAATGTACTGACCAATGCCTATGAAGCGGTAGACCAACACAAACGAGAAATATTCGTTAGCGCAGAGGTTGCCAGCTTAGGATGAAGACAAAATTTCTTAATGAAGAGCTGGCTCAAGATTGTTATGCCCTAGTCAAAACTTATGACAACGGTATTGGTTTTAAAAAGTAGAAAATGAAAAGATATTTGACTCCTTTTATACCTCTCAAGAAATAGGAAATGGAATCAAATTTGCGGTTCCCAAGGACGCCATTATTGGTCACTGTTGGGGAATAGATATTGAATCTGAGTATGCTGAGGGAATTTCTGTTGCTATTTATATTGCCACTGTAGAGAGGGGTTCGGAATCAGCAGGATTGGGTAAGCCCTTTGATGGCAATGCAAACAGATCGACTATTGCCTTGATTGATGATCAGGAAGATTTATGAGAAACAGTCGGTTTAATGCTGAAAGAATTAGGGCGTGAACGCATTTTCTTGCATTGACTCGAAAATAGCTCTAGATGCTATCGGTAAGTCGGCTTGAGAACTCGACCTGGTTATTACCGTTCACTTCATGCCGGGGATTTTCGATCTTGATCTCCGGCAGTTCTGTGCTGAATATAGGGCTAATGTCTCGGTGATTCTCGCGACCGGCTACAGCGAACGAAAAACTCAAGATATAAGTCCAAGTAAAAAACTGAATATAGTTCTGAATAAACCATTTGGTTTTAACCGCGTAAAAAAGATTGTTTATTAGGCGTTTGTTGAGCGTAAGCGGGTTATCCTATTTGCCAGAAATTGTGTAGGATATGGTCATTCAAATTCATTACAAGAATTACAACAATGTCCAATGCGGTGTCTGGTTATTGCAAGTTATCAAGATTTAGGCAGCATTTCTCTTTTCAAATAGTAGCTTTGGTAGTTTTAACCGCGCTCTCCTCGATTGGCTTTGGCCAGTCTAGCCTTCAAGTCACGCCAGAGCTAATGATGGATGTCTTTCCTCAAGCTACCCGGTTTTCCGGTAAATCTGGTTCACCCCCTGTAATTAAAGCGTATGTAGACTCGGCGGACGGCGAGCAAGTGGTGGGGTATTTATTTGAAACAAAGGACTACCCCCCAGAAGAGATTGGATACAGCGCTCCCATACAAGTTATCGCAGGCTTGGATATGACTGGGACTATGACTGGAATCAAAGTTCTTTTTTATCGTGAGTCTTATAAAAGTATTAGAGGAGATTTTCTAGCAACCGAGAGATTTCCTAATCAGTTTGAAGGGAAAAGTGTGGTTGATGGGTTTAGGGTTGGGCGGGACATCGATGGGGTGTCTAGAGCTACTATTACCAGCTGGGCTGTATCTCGCGGACTTAGAAATGCCAGTAGAGAGGTTGCTCGAGCCTATTTGCCAAGTTTTGCACCGGGCAGTGCGAGCAATAATGAGGACTATGCGTTAGCGCAATTGGGGGCTAAGTCTTGGCAGGATTTAAAGACAGAGAATTTTGTTACTGAGCTGACAGTGCCCCAGTCCGACGGAACTGTGCTAACCCTAAACTTCGTGTTTATAGGCCACGATGGCCTTGGAGAATTAATTCTGGGGGTAGCCGACTACTCAGGTGCAGACCGTGAGGCAAGTAGTCGTGTCTCTGAAGGTAATTTGATGGTGGTTGGTATTGACGGCAATACGCAGAAGCCTTTCCGTCAGGAACGCTTGGCGATAGAACAGGATGGGGTGCGTTTTCGAGTTAGCCGAAACAGATTCGTTTACGCTGGCAGTGCAGATGATGGATTAATCGCCAATCAGGTTCGCTATGCAGGAGCGTTAGTGCTTGCGCCAGAGGTGGATCTTACCCTCCCTTTTAAAATACTCTATGACATGAGCGAAGAGCTCGGCAGTTTTGCTTCCTCCGTCGAAGCAGGTTATCAAATTCCTCCGCTGGCTTTGGCGTTGACTGTAGGGGGTAGTATTCCCGCCGAATATCAGCCGGTTATTAATGACGTATTCGAGTCTGATGTTGAAGGGGGTGTTTTTGCTAATCTTATTTTCAATGCTCCGTGGCTAGATGTTATTGCTCTGCTAGTTTTACTCGCCTTTGTTAGTACCGCATTTTTTCTGAAGCAGGCAACTATCCGCTGGGTAGCTCTATCGTTTACGCTTGTTTACCTTGGGTTTATGGATGGAGGCTTCGTTTCGGTATCCCACATCACTAATGGCTTGAAACTAGGCCCTTCGATGTTTCTAAATGACTTGCCGTTATTGTTAATAATCAGTTTTACTGCCATCACCACTTTATTTTGGGGTCGGGTATTTTGCTCATCTTTATGTCCATTCGGTGCCCTGCAAGATTTTATAACCCGCCTCGTGCCCAAAAAACTCCAGCTTAAAATCCCTCAAGCCATTCATGATATAGCGATCTATATTAAGTATGCGGTACTGGCATTTCTGGTGGTTATGTCGCTAATTTTTAGTGAATTGAGCTTGTTTCAGTACTTTGAACCCTTTGGTACTATATTTTACTTTAGCCAGTCTTTAGTACTGTGGCTTATTTTGTTAGCGTTTATTATTGGGGCAATGTTTGTGCCCCGATTTTATTGCCGTTATGCCTGCCCGTTGGGTGCGGCACTAGGAGTGGCCTCGATTCTTTCTCCCTTTAAAATAAAGAGAGTTGAACAGTGCCAAGTATGCAAAGTGTGTGAACACAGTTGCCCCACCGGGGCTATTCGTGGCGCTGATATAGATTTTAAGGAATGTGTGCGCTGCGACATTTGCGAAATTAAATTGATCGATAAAGCGGGTGTTTGTAAGCACGATATTGATGTGGTTAAGAGCCGCGTAAAAGAGTGGCAGCCAATTACGGTTGGGGCGCATTAGTCGAAAGCTGCGAATTAACTCTGCAGGAGTCGCTAGCGCTGATTTTGCGATGAGAGTTTCTATGAGGGATTTCATAATGAGCTATATAAGGGGTGTCGATAAAGAGCAGCCTGCGCTATTGCGCGACATTTCTCAGATCTTCTGAATCTGATGGTGTTACAAAAAATTTTTTGCTAAACCTCTTCATAAAATTTCCAGAAAAAGTCCCGCAAAGTCTTTTATCCCCCACCTCCTTAAAAAATTCACTAAAAATGCTCCAAAAAAAAGAGAGTCACTTAAAAAGTGCCTCTCTTATCTTCCAGCCTTGCCCAATAGCTCCCGTCACTGAAATCAAGGACTTTCTTCGGTCAGCCAAGTAAGGTCGTCTTTTGAAAGATCCAAAAGCTCTGTTCGCGCTCGTCTGGTGTCTTCAGCGAGCCTGGCTTTGCTGAGAACATCCTCGGGAATCGGATCGCCTACTACAATTCCCCGTGCCTTAGTTGGAGCATAGTATATTCGTGCATTTGCCATTTCATCGGTTGTCGCCGGTCCATATACGACGTCCTTAGTATGATCTGGGTTAAATCTGTTTTCTTTGGAGTTGTCGAACCACCAACTCATATGCATTTTCGAACCAGCAGGAACAAATTTAGGCACCTCGTATTCATACAAAAACTGCCAATTGAAGTCGTAGTCTGGAACCCAAAGAAGTGTTTCTATCTCGCCATCGGGGTATTCCAAATCATAGCGCATCGCTTTGCCTCGGTAGTGCATATGCGGGCCCATTGACAGCAGATATATGTCCTCGTCAATGTCATAGCTATTATTGACTTCAAAGTTTGGATCTCCGGCGGGTATGGTCCAGCCGCGGTGGGGTAGTAGGTTGGTTTCTACTACGTGGTCAATGACATCACCATCTTCATAAAATACGAAGCCAGCGCGGGTCATATCGGTCACTGCAGTGCCTTCACCCGGATTTTTGTGGTAGTGCATGTTGACGGTGATAAATGGATCTTCCGGCATTAGCACCCCCCATCCTGCGGGGTAAGTGAAAGGGCCTCGGCCTGGCACTCCCACTCCCATATGGCTTGAAACAATGTGGTGAACCCAAGGGCCGCCTGGATCGAGCTCAGCTTTGGATACCCAGCGAGGTTGTGTGTGGGCGCCATCAGGTACAGGCATTTCGATAGTTGGCTGCCAATCTTCAACTTCATCTGGTACATAAAGCGGCCGATCAAATTGCACCACTAAATC
>TARA_B110000879_G_scaffold94609_1_pt1 | contig 30925 bp, 21 predicted proteins | sample TARA_B110000879 | Tara Oceans TARA_B110000879 (sample SAMEA4398094) | marine metagenome | biome: Polar Biome; feature: [SRF] surface water layer (ENVO:00010504); material: water (ENVO:00002006), including particulate matter (ENVO:01000060) such as... | depth 5 m
GAACTTGTGAAAACTCTTTTAATATTTGTGCTAATTCGGATTTGTTTCTTGCAGCATAGGACTGAATTAACTTAAGCTCAAATTCATTTTTAATAAACTTAGGTAACTTTCCATAGGCAATGAAATATCGGATTAATTCTCTTTTAGAGTTATTATCTAAAGTTTTTTGTTTTTCAAAATTCAGCTTAACTGCTGGCAGAATTGGTTTGATCGCTTTATAAAGAGTAGTTACTACTTTGGCGTTTAACCCCTCAAATAGTTTTTCGAAAATTGCTAAAACTGATTTTTCTTTCCATAAATCGAGTAGGATTATTTTCTCGAAAAAAATATCGTGATTGATTTTTGTGGATTGAGAAACATCTACAAGACTCTGATAGATCTGTTTAATCGAAAAAACAGCATTGTTAGATTCTAATAGTGCTAGTAATTTAAATTGAACTTCTTTTTCTTCATCTTTGAATTCCTGAGCGATAAATGGTTTTGTAACAACATCTTCGCAAAGCTCTATCATGTAAGTAACATCTCCTTTCTCTACCCTTGATTTAAGAAAATCTTGAGCATCAGCATCATCAATTGATTTAGAAACAGACCACTCTGGTAATTCATTTGATTTAATTAACTGGTAATACAAGTTCTTGTAATACTCATCTTCTTTAAGAGATTTACCTAACGGCTCGAAAATGTTTTTTTCTAAAAAACATTCTACACCCTCTATCACCTCTTTTTGAAACTTCCCCTCTGTTACATCTTTTAACAAAAAGTTTGCGGCACTTTGATAGTTAAGGCTGTTCTCCAGAGACAACTCTTGAAAGAAACTTAATGTAAACTCTGGAACATTGATGTTCAACAATCCTTTTTTATCCGTTATGTATTTGAAAATAAAAGTTCTGAGTAGGACTTTAAACTGAATTATACTCAAATTTGTGAGCAGCACTTTTTCCTGAAGGTCTAAAAAAACATTTTCTAAGTCTTCAACAATACTCCCACTGCTGATGTATATCGAATGAATTTTCTTTTCAATGTCTTCCTTAAAACTCAATTCTGTAAAGGCAATTAATATTTCATAATCCCTACCATAAATCTCCAAAAACTGAATCAAGCTGTCTTCGTCCTTTAAGATGTCTTCAACATTTTTGAATTGGTCAAAAAGATCTGATTTATTCGTTAGCCCATTTTTATCTTTTAATAGCTCTCTCTTTAAATTTATAAAATATTCAAAATCATCCTGAGTTCTTTCCAAAGCTGCTTTTTTTAAATTGGGCTGCTTTTGTTTTAATTTTTTTTTCTTAATCAGTTCAATTAAAGACTGATCTCTTGGAGTCGAATTCTCAACTGGAAGACTGCCTTTGTTCTTCAATAAATCCTTATTGTCAACAATTAATTCATTTACAAGCTCCCTATCTAAAAAGTCCAATCCGTTGATTAGTTGCTTTATAAATTCATTGTCTGACAACTCCTTATTTCGAATGATATCTAGGGCTTTAATCCTAAATATTGGAAGAAACTCAATTCTTTTCTGATAAGGCAATAACATGAGAACCTGATTTAACAACTCATGGTAGTTGTTGCTTTTGGTGGAAACCACATTGATAAGGTCCTTATAATTATCTTCCTTCAACTTAAGAACAGCAGAGGAAGAGTTTAATAGATAGTCATTTATTATTTTTTTCTTAAACGCTCGGTCTTCAACTTTATCAATATAGCTGTAGGCCAAATTAACTTCCGATTTTTTGAGCTTAATTATATTTTTAAAGCTAAAAAAGGTATCACTTATTTTCTCGAATAGTTTTTTATCAATTTTAGTTAAATCAGATTTCTTGACAAGATGATCAAAAAAATCCATTTGAATTTTATTGATTTTAATTTGACTTGTTCTTGAAATTCTATTCAAGATATTTTCATACAAAAACGCTTCATTGTTCAATGAAGACCTAGAAATTTCTAACTTAATTATCAAGCCTAACTTATAATCAGAAAGCTTTTTGTCAGATTTTGTTCTTTTAAGAAAAGTTCTTAATTCATCAAAAAAGTAATCAAAGATTTGTTTGTGGTCGGTCGTTTTTAAACTTAACGCTGTCGTGATCGACGTCTTTGATGCCAGCAGTTCGTCATTTAAATTATAGGATTCTAGTTCTATTAAATTAGAGAGTTTATTTTTTGAAGCAAATTCATTAATAAAAGTAATCTGATCTTGATTGATCTTATTTGAATTGGCTTTATTTAACAGGTGTTTTATATAGCTAGAAAAGACTTGTTTTTCTGTTCTTTTAAAACTTGATTTTGAATATTTCTCTTTTAATATTAATAGAATAATAGTATTTAAATCTTGCTTTTTATTTTCACTGAAACGATAAAGTAAATCTAATGATAAGTCATCAGGAGATGCCTTACTTTTTACAATTTGATTAAAAACAAACTCCTCAACGTCTTTAAAAGCTGGTGTATCAGGCTTCAACACTTTATTGATAACGCGAAGCTGCGATAACAATAACTCATAGATCTCCTTTTCATAACTAGACAATAAGCCTGCAAAATCAAACCCGTCAATGCGAGAAACAATAGACAGGAACTCTTGTGGAGACTTGCTTTTCTTGATGTATAAATCGAAAACTAACTTTTCAATTTCTAATTGATGCGAATTGTTTTCGTTAGAAGAGCGTTTATTGAGGTGTAAATCAATAAGTAATTCTGTTTCGTCTTTGTTGATTTTTTCGCCAAGGTTTTTTAAAGTTTTTTTTATAAAACTAGCATCAGAAGCTTCATTTGTAAGGGTGTCTTTAAAAACAATGTTTAAATATTCATATATATTTAAAATTTTACGACTTCCTGTTTTTGAATTTTCAAAAAGTTGGTAGGTTTCCGACAAGAAGGCCCCTTTTTCCGGACCCAATAAAAAGATCAATAAACCTTCTAAATTCTCATTGTTTAAAATCTTTGAAAATCGAAAGGTCTTAACAGGATCAGTAAGAATGGTTGTTGAATCGAAAAGAATTTTTAATTCTTTTTTATTATTTAGCAAGAGTTTACCAAACTCATTGGATAGTTTCTCAATCTCATTTAACCCAATACTATTGTTTATTCCAAAATTTATGTAGTTTTTAAACAAGCTTATTAGAAAATTTTTGTCAGAACTATAAACACGTTCAAAAGGTTTATCACCTAATGAAAACAGTTTGCTTTGAAAATCAGAATCCTTAACTTGAATGGCTTTAAAACTTTTGAAAACTTTATTAAAAGTTTCCTTCTTTAAGGTCTCGTTTTTAATTAAACTGATGAATAATTCGCTCTTAATTTTGATTGGATCATAGTTTAAAGACTTCTCATTTCCTTTAGAAATACTTTCAAAAAATAAAACGCTTTTGTTATAAAAAGCGAAATGTTCCTTTAACATTTTTTGAAGAATTTGGCTTGTGTTTTCCTTGTTTAAAATGGAAAGTAGTCTTCTGAAGTAGATCTTGTTTGAGACAACAAGTTTGGTTAATTCATCAACACTACCATACTGGTTTTTGGATAGGAACTCGTTCGTTTTTATCCTAGAACTAGACCACCAAGGAAAACGAGAGTTCTTTAAATAAAAATAAATCAGGTCTTCATTTGATCTGCTTCTATCTAAATCTTTATTGCGCTTATTAATTGAATCTGAAAGTTTATTCTTGAATTTTTGGAGAAAACCATTTAGGTCATTTGAATTGAAATTTCCAACATCTAAAGTAAGACTGTCAATTACCATATTATCATGAGGCCCTAAACACTTACTAAAGACCTCATCGAGAAGATTCGGAATTATTTTATTATTATACTGAGATATGCTGTCTGAAAAATTTTCATAATCCACATTGTTATCAACTTCGATGTCAAAAACTAGCTTTTTTAATATTATATTATTTTCCGACATAGGATTTATAACTCCTAATTAATTGGATTAGTTGAAGAGATTGAAGTTCAAAATTCGCTTCATCTTTGACTAACTTGAAATCCAACCATTTAAAATAAATATCTTCAAAAACAGACATCTTTTCAATACTTAAATAATTTATGGTGTAACCAACATGGGCTGGTATATAAGACGTTATAGCAGTTTCTACCAAACTCTTAAATTCATTATTTTGAAATCGTATGGGCCAATCGGGGAAAACAAAAGTTATTTGATTTGAGTAATTGAAATCGTCTGGAAAAGAGTTTTCATTGTTCTTGATTAACATAATCTCCGTCAGGGAATCAAGTTCAATTTGCTCTGCTTTTTTAGTTTTAAAAAACTCTATTAGTTTTATCTTTTCTAGTTCAGCGACCGCCTCAGAATTAAAACTCTTTATAGATTTCAAAATGGGATTATTTAGAATGTCATAAATCGTAATTATAAATTTAGCTTGATCTTTCTCAACAAAGAAGTTATCCTCCTTCAAGACAGAAACCCATAAGTCATCTCTGATGTCTCTTAGTTCTTTGTAATCTAAATTATAGTAACTCTTGAGCAGCTTTTGTTTTTCATCTGAATAAACAACTAACTCGTGCTTTGTATCAACCTGTTGTCTTAGTAAAATATTTTCGACCATGAAAAAGCTTTCGCATTCCAAGTTTATTTTTTTATATTTTAACAATAGTTTTGACAAGGTTTCTTCGCAGTTTGCAATCGTTTTTGATCGGTAAATCTTAACTGGATTAGATTGATTGGGACTGTTATAAAGAATGCAATAACCAGACTTTAATGCAACTATTTGATAACTTTTTGACTTGTGAGCGTAAAGAAAAAGAGATTTTAGAGCACTGTAGTTTAGGCAATAAAAGGTTGCTTCTTCATCCGAATACTCATTGTCACTCAATGCTAAAATAGAGATTTGAGGGCCGTCGTTTATTTCGATTTTTTTAATTTTCCACTCACTTTTCACCTTTGTGATACTCGATGAGTTGTGAATCGGATCTATACAAGAAGATATCTTCTGATTGTTAATGTTTAACAACAAACACAACCTTTTCTGAAATCCAGATATATTATCCACCGCATCTATTCCTTGGTTATAATTGAAAGCTTTGATTCTATTTTCCCCAAGTTCAACTATAGATTTACAATAATTCAACTTTGTAATTAGTGCGTTGATTTGAATCTCGTGCTCACTAAGATTTTCGTTTAACACTCTATCTAATTTAGAAATTAAATTCGTGTCGAAAGTTTCCCCAAATCTAGAGAGCAGGTGATCGAGTACCATGTTCTTCCTTTTGATGAGGGCCTCGTCAGATTCAGAAGATTTATCAATATGAGCAAGGTACTTTTCCTGATCTTTACCGATTACGGTCTGGACTTGATTGATGTCGTCGGGGAGCTGATTAAAATATGTTTTTAATGATTCTGGACTGTTTTCAATTGAAAATAGATTACGAACATTCACCAATTGGCTTAAATAATTAGCCATTAATTGATCAAATAACAAGAGGTATCCTTTAAGTTGATTTACTTGAGATTTTCTTTTTGAATTGGAATCAGTTCTTGACAACTCATTTTCCTTAAGTCCATAAATTGAGGGTAATTCGTTTTGTATTGAATAATATTTTTCAATTTCTTTTTTAGTGAACTCTCCTTTTTTTATTGTCTTTTTGGAAATGAAATTTTTAGTGTAGGTATTCTTGTTTTTTAAAGCAATTGAATCATATAGCTGAGATAGAATTACGGCATCTATTTCATAGGAAGTGTCATTTCTTATGAACTTTAATCTCTCAGAATTATAGTCAACATAGTTTTTGTCTAATGAAGGGTAGAAGTCATTTTGAAAAGAAATGATTTCGTTGAACATTTTCACCCCATTTTTGTAAACAACTAAGTTTTCAACACCAACCACCCCTTCAACACTTTGAATGATTTCTTTAATTTCGTAAAAATAAATTTCATTTGTTTTTCGAACTAAATCAGTCTCCTTTATAAATCTATTTTTTTGAGCGGGTCCACAAAAAATATCCTCATAACTGTTGCCTTGAATCAAGTCATCAAAGTCATAGAAGACGAGTTCTTTATTTAATCTTGAATCAATTTTTACAAAAATCTCTGCTAGAATGCTTTCTCCAAGGACAAATGAATTTATCGTTATGTCTCCCGAAATTGAAATTTTGTCTTCTTTTAACACCTTAACCGTTGCAAAGTCAGTACAAATTGATCTGTTCTTTGAGAGTATATTTTCTACTCTTAACAGACTGTCAGAAATTTGACTTTCGGATAAATTGTCTTTCAACTGAAGTAGAACATCATAGGTTCCGTGGATACCTAAGGGACTTTGGTCAGAAGGATTTACCCATGCATTCTTGATGTTTTCTTCTTGGTTAATGATTATTTTTCTAAAATCATTTAACGTAAGTGGTCTTGAAGGGAATATTTTATCCGGTGGAATTAGTAGATTGTTGTTTTCCAGATCAAAGCCATCTTGACCAGCCAAAAGAACGCTTTCGATTGAAAAATTTGTTTTAAAGCCTAAGTCTGTTAGTGCAAAACACAATTGCTCTAAAAAGGTTATCCCAGGATCGTGATAGTTATAATCAGACCATTGATTGCCCGAAAATTTTTGAACGTACTCAATTCCTTTCTCAAGTAGTGTTTCATAATTTAGACTCTCCGAATTTAAGTCGTCTTTATTTATAAACTTTGGTTCAATCATGATTCAATTGATTCAGAAAATAGGTTTATAATATTAAATTTTATCAGAAAATCTTCTTTGGTCTCTGGATTAATACCGTAGTGTTTTCTGGTTCTAACCTGCAAACTATAGTTGTGCATTTCTCCATGCCACCTTAGCTCAATTTTGTTTTTATATCTTTCGTAATAAGCTGTAGTCGCTTTTATTTTTGATCTTGATTTTTTACCTCCAAAGGCGGACAAGGCAATTGAATGGGTGATTGAATAATCTCCATCTCCTGTTCTTCCTGCAGCCTTGGCAGTGATTTCGAATGCATTTAAACCATCCAAGTTTGACAACATATCATGCCATTGTCCATCGGCTGGAACCTCTCCAATTTTAAAAACTCCTACTTGAGTTTTAATCCCTATTGTTCCGTTTACTTCTAAGGTATAGTTTGGGTTGTTTGTTTTGATTCCAACGTTTCCCTCTTTTTTTAATTTTAATATTGTTGCGTTTTCAGAATTATCAATGGATAGACCTTCTGAGTTATTTGAATTAAGATTTAAAGAAAAATCAGGTTGGTCTTGCGTTATTTTCTTAAAAAAGGACAATAATTTTGAAGAACTCTTAAGCGGGCTCAGTTTCACCCCAAACTCAGGAGTTTTAGTGATTCCATCGTCAACTGAATTCAGTGACGAGTCAATTAAATCAACAAAATGCTTTTCAGTAGCAAACCCCCCTTTTTTAAAATAATTCTTAAGTGTCTGTCTATTAATTAGTGCCATATCTTTAAATTTTAATTGTAAACGTAAATTTGGAATCATCTGAATCCATGGGATTTACCTTATCATCAATGGGGTTTATTGGAACATTTGCTGTGTCATTATCAGACATAATTAAAAATGATTCTTGAATCCCTAATTCACTGTATTGTATTGGTTCAGGCAGATGAAATTCATTTTTATCTAATATCTCAATTTTATGATTTTTCTTCGGAATTATTAAAGACCAGGGAGATCCTGACTCTATATAGTCATTACTTTTACTTTTTTCTGCAGAATCATAGGCAATCTGTGATCCATTTTCGAGTTTTTTAATATGAATTATTGAGATCCCTGTAATGAAATCGATATAAGGTCTTTCCTTTAGAAAGCTAACAATGTCCAGTTTTTTCATTTTTATTCCAATTCTATTGGTCTCTTTAGGATCATAAATCCAAGAACAAATGAAATTAAAAACATCGGTTTGAAGCTTTTGAATTGCCTTACCATTGGGGATGTTTTTGAAAGAAACCTTGCACTTTATCCACAGGTCTTCAAAAACCGGATTGATTATCTGAATTTTAGTGAAAGGAGAAACATAACTTTTAAGATATTCTTCTATGTCTTCTTTTTCAGCAGAACTCAACTTTATATTGTCAATATTCTGTATCGATTGAATTTTTTTAATACATAGAATTGAAATGTTATTCCTATTCTCATTATCAATATTTGGGAAACACTTCACGTGAGATAACCAACTGAATTTAGAAAGTATGAATTTTTCATAATCCCAACTGGTAACAGGCCTATTTTTATGTCTTAAAAGCTCACTAGACCTCAAATAAAACTCAATGTCAGATTCCTTGCTTTTCCCTTTAAAGGAGCCAAGGTATTGCTCGACATTTATGATTCCGTCTACTACTTCATTCAACCCTTCCACCGAATTGGGTTCAATGTATCCAATTGTGTTCTCAGGATCTTCGCTCAATATCTCTGAGGCCGAAATAGAGTTCGTTCTGATCGATCTAATCAAACTAAATTGATTTGATTTACTTTTTGAACAGGCTTTTATAAATACCTTTTTTTGATTAAAAAGGTTATTACTTTCAGACGCATCCGCAGGCATTCGCAATGATAGCACGCCTGTTTTCATAAGGCTCATCGTCTGATCGTGCAGTATATCTCCCTTTTGAAAGAGTTTCCAACCGTTGGCGCTGGTATAGTACCAATCGATTGTTCTGCTAAACTCATAATTTTGATTTTCACTTTTAAGAATTTCAAAAAGTAAATTGAGTTGACTCGGTGCGGTATAATTATCAAATCCAATGATAAGCTCGCCTTCGTATTTGAAACTTTCAACCAATGTTTTTTTGGAGACCATTTCTTTTGAAAAAGTCTTTTCAATTCCAAAAGGAGAGGTTATGTATAAGGAATTATTTTCATCAAAATCATTTTCTTGAAACGAAGTCTCCTTGAAAATTAATGTAGATTTCGATTCATAATCTAAAACTAAATTTGATATGGACGGGGCAAAAGGCTCATTAGGAAGCTTTAGGACCAAAGGCTCTCCTTTCTTAGGACTGGCCGCTACTGACTTTTGGGTCACCTCATTAACAACCTTATCGTAAACGTCAAATCCAAAGGCTATTCCTGGTTCAGTGAGTTCAATTTTCAAATAACCCGTTTCTAAGTCATTTGAATACTCTTCTACATCTGAAAAATTTAGATTATAGTTTGGCTTTATATTCAGGGCCTCAACATCAATTTCGTTGATACTCTTGCTAACGCTCAATTCACCTTCTGGAGTTTGCTCAAACAAGTTAAAAACCTGTTTGTTGGCTTCGTTGGTGTATTTAAAATCAGACAAAGCCGATAGTTTTATTTTAAAGCTTTCATTGGTTATATTAAATCCATAATCTTCGTAATACGCTCCAAAGTCTTTTATTAAGGACGAGAAATTTGCATAATCCCAACTAACTGATAGTTTATTGATTTTTTTATTAAAAAGCTCATCCGATCCAATAATTAAATTTGATCCAATTTTTGGCATTGCACCAAAAAGATCAAAATCTGCGTTTAGATCAACTTCTTCGCCGTTGGTGTAACAATTAAATTTCTTTAAGTTTTTCACCTTAACATTGATGTCAATTCTATTCAATTCCATATTATTCAAAAATGAATAGGGATTATAGAAGCTGTCTTGGTTGAGTGTAAACCTAAAGATGGGTAAGGAACTCGAAATTGACGCCTCATGTATATCTATGTCGAAAGGAACTATATCTGGGTAGGTTTTATCTAATTTAAATGAAACTTTAATTACTCCTGTAGACCAGTCTTCGGGACTAATAACCTTGTAGTTGTTTAATATTATCCACTCCTCTTCTGCTGTATATTCTACTTTAAAAGCATTAGAGAATATTTCATCAAAAATAGCCTCTTCACTTGAATTTTTGTTTTTTGCTAAGTCTAATATTAAATCAGATAAATAATTGATTGAATCAACATTAAATTTAAAGTCTATTTCAATCGTTCTGTCACTCTTACTTAAATTGAATACGGGAGAAGCCAACATAAAGCCGATATCGGCTTTATCCATGTTCATTTCTCCTTCATTAAAAAAAAGTTGCTCCTCTCCTAGGGTAGAGAAAAACATTTTATCCTGATTAAATATATCTACTTCATCGACACTATCGGCGTGCGTTTTCGAATAAAGACCCGAGATTAAGTTGAATCTTGAGTCGTGGTCATATATGCTGTTTTGACTAAGGAAAAGTGTTGTAATATTTGAAATAGAAATGTTGTTTAAATCAACCTCGTCGTCTGTTGTGAAAAGTATGTCCTCACCGTTTTCATATTGCCCCACCTTAACCAAGGTATTGTCTTTAAGCGTAAGTGCATCAATGTTTTCGTCTATGCCAATTGTGACATAAATTTTACTCGGACTGGCTTCAAGAGGTTTTAGCTTTAAGATGCTCTTAAAGTAGAGATCAAGATGTTGCTTTGTTAGTTTATTTAAATCTTCTTTGGTATACTTCAAAAGCTCTATGAAGGAAAACAACAACCCGATGTGTGCTTTATGGTTGTCATTTTCATATAAGGACTTCTGAAAAAGATTCTTAGACTTTAAGGTTAAATTATAGACAATTTCGTAGACCGAATTGAAGACTAGCGTTGTCTTTTTAAATGCAAAATTTAATTCACTTTCGTCAAAACTATCCGTCTTGGGAGGAAACTCAGCCAATTCTGATTCAATTTTCCAAATGGAATTGAATGATGTTAAATTAAACGCTTCGTGATCGTCAAGTAAGCTGCTTACTTTTATATCGCTATGGTTTTTTTTAAGTTCTTGAAGAAGATAAATTAATTTACTTTGAATGGCAGCTTCAAGCTCAATTTCAATTAATGAACTATTTTGAGAGAGATTATTCTTTTGCGCTTCAAAGTACCATTGATTTACTTGTTCAAATAGAGAGAAGGTACTGTTGAAAAAATCAGTAAAAATGACTCTTTTGTTTAACAGAGTGGGACTTTCATCATAACGCTTGATTATATTTACTCTATTTGAACTGTATTTTAGAACATTAAATTTGGAGATTTCAGCAATTAAGAATGTTTCATCAGACTTTAACAAATCATGCCAAGTCCCCTCTACTTTATTTTTAGAGTTATAAAAGTGTATCTCCTTAGAGTATTCCTTAATCTGGATTATAAGATCCAAAACTCCCCTTTCGTCTATTTGAAATTTATAAGGGTTTAGTATGTCTAGATATTCTTTGTTCAAGATTTTTTGATTTCGGTACCCTCATTGATGTAAAAAGGAAATACAATGTTATCCCTGACATTAGTAGAATTAACTTCGTAGATAATTTCAAAGTTTACAAGACCATTTATCACGTCAGATTTACTAGTTTTAATATCAATTACCTTAATTCTAGGTTCATAAAACCTTAAGCTTTGTTGTAGTTCAAATGCTAACTTATCAAGCACGTTGGATTCTGCTTTTTGAAACATATATTCGTGAACTATACATCCATAGTTTGAACGCATAATTCGTTCTCCAATTTTGGTGTTAAAAAAAATTTGAAGGCTTTGCCTTATGTCTTCTTCTTTACTAACCATCTCTATGTCAGCCATTTCTTTTCTAAATGTTGGAGGAAAACTCCAACCTCTTCCTAAAAATGATTTTTCTTGATCCATTTTATTTTTTTAATTTATTCCAACAGAAGCTCCCTTAATCGTGACTTTTCCTTTTGCCTCTAAACTGGCTTTGGAACCTCCATTTGCTGTAAGTCCTACTTTGGCAGTGACGCCTACTTTATTTCCTTGTAATTTCAATCCTGAACCTGATTTTCCATTTACAGAAACTCCCTTAGTTCCTGTAATTGATACTACACCCGAAGCCGTTATCTTAACATCTTTCTTACTCGTAAGATCAATACCCGAAGCCGAGGTTTTAATTACATTTTTATTCTGATCCGTAATTATTATGCCTTTTGCTTTTTCATCAATCACAATGCTGTTTTTCTTAGGACTACTAATTGTTATTTTTTTATCCTTATCATCAAATTCAATAGTTAATTTACTTTTTGTCAAAAAGGCTTTAAGGGAATTGTCCTTTTTAACTTTAATATATGGAGTTGATGCTTTGGTGTATAAACAACCTAGAATTACTGGCTGTCTTGGATCATTAGCAATAAAAGATATAATAACTTGGGTTTTAACTTCTGGAATAAAAAAGGAACCCGCCTTTTGAGCGGTATAAAAGTGAGATAATTTTGCCCAAATACCTTTCCCAGAATTCTTTAATGATGGGATTAAAACTTGAATTCTACCTTGATTGAGTGGATCGGCATCAATTTTCATTACAGTACCTATGTGAATTCCATTGATTGGATCAATAAAACTAGAATTATCGATACTATTTGTCCTTTTAAAATGATCACTTTTTATACCAAATCCAACCTGGGTGGTGAAGAAACCGCTTTCAACCTGATGAGAAAGCTTGGTGACATAAATATTGCCATCAAATTTCTTACCAAAGCCATTTAGTGAGACAACAGATCCCAAATCTATATTACTTACACCCTTGAACTTTGCGTTCCCTATGATCCTGTTAAGTCTCGAACTCTGAAGAATTGAATCTGATAATGTTTTGAGTTCCGTAACAGCTAAATTTTCAGCGGCACTGATCGTTATGGCGGAATCACTTGTTAATTTACTTATTTTTACTCCTGACAAGATCTTGTTTGCAATCAAAGAAGGCTCTGAACTTTTACTCTTATTCATTTTTTCAGTAAAAGGATCGAATGATTCTAAAGTCACACCACTGATTTGAGACCCAGAATCTATTTGAGCATCAAAATTGATTGTAGACTGGCCGTTAGTTATGACTAGTTCGGGTGATATAACCGTTTTTGATGGTTTAGAAATATTTATTTCATTATCAGAATTTATAACAACAAACCCATTCAATCTTGCCCTTTCAATAATAAATTCCCAATCACTAGAATTGTATTTAGGTAAAAAAGGATGAGTAACTGATGTGGCACTTACTACTGATTTCAGACCTACTACTTTCTTCAAAAGAATCGAAAACAGGTCACTGTCCTTTTTCTTCTCATAAACATCTGAAGTATAGGTATTTGTCAACTTTACTGCTTTGTCCACACATTCTAAAACCAACAAACTTTGCCAAGGTTTTGATGCAAATCCATTTTTAAGAGAAATCCCCATTTTTTCGACTATTCCCTTAAAAACGACATCATTATCTTGTTCGTACCCAAGACTGATTTCAACACTTTTACCAGGCTCAAAGTCAGCATCTTCACCTTCCTTAAACTCGTTTTGATAAGCATCTCCAGCTGATATATATACTCTTGCCCTACTTAGTTTATTGATTGCCTTATCAACATTAATTTTTATAATTAAGAAGTCAGAAGTAATAGATTTTCCATTTAATTTAACATCAAATGAAATTGGCTTATTAACCGAATCTTTTGGTTTATTTCCAAGTAATGCAGCCATATTTATTTATTGATTGGTGGAATTTCGAATTGACTTCCTTTTTTTAAATCCCTCAATGAACTCATTTTATTGTAGTCTGCCAGTTTTATGTAATATTTTTTATCATCGTAAAATTCTTGACTCAATTTGACAATAGTATCTCCTTCCTTAACCGTTGGCATCTTAGTGATGTCTGGGCTTTGTAAAAGAGCGGAACTACCGTCTATTTCAACAACAGACATAGTAACCTCAGCCCTTAAAGGAGTTCCATAACTATCAAAAAAAGTATAATCATATGAAAAAACAGGTACCGTACCTTTAATTGAAAAAGAACCCCACTGTACCCTGACATATGGTGGCCTGTGTGTTGAAGAAACGGGCTCTACTGTAAGCAACTCTAATTTTTCAATGGAATCTGTAAGATCACCAACTAGGGGCAAAATTCCACTTGGAGAATGAGGAACAATACCGGTATAATCGAGTGTAAAGGTGAAGTTTAAAGTTCTTTGAAGAAAAATAGGCGCTCTTCCTGTAACCGTGGTACCAAGTGCGTCAGCATCCTTATCTGATTTTTTTTCATTTTGTGCCACACTTACACTTAACTTTGATGGGTTAAGTTGTACTGTATAATCCCCTAACCAACTAAAAAATTTAGCATCTTTGTATCCTGAAATTTGAAGAGATGTACTTAGTAAGCTCATTAATATCCTAATTTAGTTTCAAGTTCTTTTAAAACCTCAATTAAACACTCCTCTACGATCTGTCTTTTAACTGTCTCTTTTATTGAGTCATCTCCTTTTTGTTTTGACACTGTATCTTCAATTAATTTAATTAAATCATCATCTGTCATTTCAGAAGATTTATTTACTTTTCCCTGAATTATTAATTCTTTTATCTCAACAGCCATATTATTTCAAATAATTTAATGGATTGTATATCTCTCCTGCGATATCTCTATTAAAATGTGAATAACAAAGGGTAAGGGTTTCTACTGCCAATTCTGATGCTTCTGCATTAAATTCACCAATTTCTATCGACTTGGGATAGCAATCAAAAAAAGACCAAGTCATTAATACATTATCTTGATCTGCATCCATGAGCATGACGTTTATAGTTTTACGCTCTAAATCATAATAGGAAATATCATTAATCAAAAATGTTCTACACCATTTACCCATGGAAGAGGATTTCTTAACAATACCTCTTTTAAGTACTAAGTCAGAGTAAGTGGTAGTTGTTGGTAATTTATATTGTCTGTTATTAATCCCTCCACTCACAACTGTCTGCGGTTCCATACTGGCCTGAATACCCGAAACTGTTTGAAAGTAGCCTTCATCGGGTCCAAAAAGTAAATTAGAACCGATTCCTAATAATCCAGAATATGTTGAAGTCACTTTAAAATTAAACCCTAAAGCAGGCAAGTCCATTTTGTCTAATTTCATTGCTATTAAACTTAAATTATTTGCATTAAAAAAACAAAACTAGCCAATGCAAAAATATGAGATTAGCTAGTTTTATTTAATATTAATCTGAGACTTTTATTATGCCACCTCAGAAGTAATTCCTTCATGTGTAAATACAATTTCTTCGATTGCAGCTTCAGATGATTGAGAGTTCAAATCAGTTGGAGTTACTTTCAATGGAAATGCATTTGTTAAAGTCCACGTCATTCTAGGAGAGTTCGTTTCGTCTAAAAGTCTGATTACAATGGTAAGTCTTTCATAAGTATTCAAAAGGATTCCATTAATGTATTCATAGAAAGAGTCGTCACCAGCAAAAGCACCTTTTTTCAAAGTAACGTCTCCATATTTCATGAGACCAGGCATTTTTATTGTTGAAAAACTCATGCTATTCCCATGACGATATTCTATTGGTTCAGTTTCAAAGTCTAATCCAGTCACTTCTTGGAATGGCAGATCTGTTTGATCTCCTATGTCGACAGAAAAATAAAACTTTGGTAAAGGCCAGAATTGATCCTGTTGTCCTCCACCTTCTGAGGTTGGTAAAGCCATATTATATTTTTTTAAATTTTAATTTGATTAAGATTTTTGTTGTTGTTGCTCGAATGTTATAACAATAAATTCAGCAGGTCTCGTGATTGCAACTTTTACAGTCATTTTAAGAACTCCGTCAAGAATGTCATTAGGTGTCATCGTAGAACCTAATCCAATGCTAACTTCGTATGCATCTTCTGGAGAAGTTCCAGCGAGAAGACCACCTTGCCATTGATTGTTCAGAAAGTTAGAAACAGTAGCTTTAAGCGTAGACCATGTCGTTGCGTTATTCGGAGAAAACACGAATGCTTCTGCCGAAAACTTAACACTTTGCTCTAAGAAAGTCATTGTTCTTCTAACACTGATATATCTCCAATCTTGAGAATTCCCTTCAAGAGTTCTTGCACCCCAGACCAACACACCTTTACCGGTGAATCCTCTGATCGCATTTATCGCCTTACCATTTAATGGAAGGTTTAATTCTTCTTGGTTCTCATTATTAATGTTAACCGAAGGAGAAATTACAGCTCCAAGGCTAATATTTGCTGGTGATTTTGCAACATTAACTGAATTATCACACATTGTATAAGCTCCTGCCATTGCAGCACTTGGAGGCAATAGATTCATTAAGTCACCCATCTCTTCCATAATAGAATTGATTTTTGGACTGATAACTATAAGTGTGGATTGTAGTGATTTAATAAGATCGTGATCCGTAGTATCTAAAATCTTATTTATCTCAGCTTTAATACCTTCTGATCTTGCTTCTGAAATCTCATCTGCTTCTAGAGCAGCAGTAACTTCAGCCGTAAGTATCTCAACCAAGCCATCAGGATTTTCGATTAGTGTGTAATCTAATTCAGACCCTTTCACAACCGATGTATTCAAAAAAGGATAGTAAGCCGCTCCCCACTGAAGGAAGTTAGAACCAACTCCTTCTCTAAATCTGTCTACGACATCTTCGTCATCAAAAGTTCTTTCTTTGTCTCCGTTGTAAACATCTAAAATAGCGAATCTGTTTTTCATTTTGTAACCACAATGCATTAACATTGCTGCTTGAAGTGAAAAACAATCTGCTTCAGGCAATAGAGTAGCTTCTGGCACTACGAGTATTGTTGGCTCTAAGAATTTCTCTAAAGAAGCAATCCCTACTCCTGATGGGTCGTTAAGCTTTGCAGCGTCAACAGGCTCAGAGTAGTCTCCAGTAGATACTATAAAGCAATCTGCTCCGCCATTGGCAAAGAAGAACCTAATAGAATCATACATAAGGAATCTTGAACCTTGTACAAAGCTCAATTTAAATCCTACAGCTGAAGAATCATCAGTTTCAATGTTAAATTTTGTTTTTGGTGCCCCTCCGAAAAGTTCAATATATTGACCAAAGGAAGTGATTTTTGTTGGAGTATTTACTAAAGATTTTGCTCCTCTTGATGCTTTCTCAGTGTATCCAACAAATGCAGGAACTGCAGTTTGAACTGGTACAACCGATGAACCAAAAGAACTTTTCTCTTCAATATACACCCCCGGTGTTGCTAATTTAGTAGCCATAAAGCGTATGTGATTAAATAATTTATTTACTTATATTTATAAAAGTAAAATAAAAAACTCAAACTGCAACTTTAATATTAAATTTTAATAAAAATATCTGCGTAAAAAAATTCTTCAGAAAAATCAAACGAAATATTATTTGGTGTTGGGTGGGGTAAATATTTTGAAAATGAGGTGAAAAATTCATCTTCTTTTTTTAGAAACATTTTATTTGAATACCTTTCTATTGCAACAACTTCCTCAGGTAACTCAATCGAAAACACACTCTTGCCGCTGGCTAAAAGTCGATTTTTAGACTCGTTTAATTTAAAGGAACTTATCTCGTCTGTTAGATAATATTTTTCAAAATCCAAAACTGGCGACTGAGAATAGAAATTATATCTAAACTTTACTTTTCGGGCATTAAAGGAGATCGAATATTTAAGTGTTTTATTATTCGTTACGGACTCTTCTGTTCCGAAAAACTGATTTGAGGAGTTTATTGTCAACGCGATCGTGCCTGTGATACCGTCTTCGTCACTTTCTTCAATACATTCTTCATCCACAAAAAAACTTTGATGTAGCTTTTCATCTTTTTGATCTTGTGTATTCTTAAATACTAACTTAAGATTGTTAGAAAAAGGAATGTCGGTTTTATTAATAAAGGTATTGTCGTTTATTTTAAAATTAAATACAAGAGAAATTTCTCCCCCAAAAGAGCTCCCCCCAAATTTAGGGTCAGACTTACTTAATAAGCTAAACCCATTATCTGATGGTCTAAATAGAATTTCATAGTTCTTAAGCGTCTGACGCGTTTCATTGCTTGTTGTAAAATTTATCGACCTTAATATATTATCATTATAAAAGTTGTGGTAGGCATTAAAGTCTAAAAGTCTTTTAAAGTTTGATCTATATTTAAAGTTGTTTTTTATCATGCAATGGAAGTTTTCTCCTTCAAGGGATCATTTAAAATGAATAGTTACTATTAGCGATTCAGACATTAAAGTATGTTTGGAGTATCTTCTGATATCATCTCACCATCAAATACGATTTGTTTAAATTTATATGAAATCGAGGGCACATAATTTGCACCGATATTGGACCAAAGCTTATTCACTTCATCAATTGACACATTATGAAGTTCTACATAAATTTTTTCAACTTCCTGAGACAATCCTGGGGTGTTTGTAGAGTCAAAAACACTGTTGGTTTGAAAGAACTCAATCACCAGTGAGATATATCTTAACGCCTCGACATAATTGAAATTCTGAAAATATGCAGAAAACATTAAATACAAATTAATTTTAACGGATGGATTTCCGCCAAAACTACCGTACACATTTTTGGAGACTTTGTCTTCCTCTATATTGAGTAAAAAAATTGCTACTTTGTTCTCAATGTCTTGATTTAAATTCCCTTTGGCATCGACCAAACTACTTACAATGACCGTGTCTTCAGTAAGCGATAATTTATTCTTAATAAATTCATCTAGTCTTAATCCAATTGAGGTGATTACATTGTGTATCATTTATATGTACTTTTTAATTGCCTTTGTTACTATCCTGAAAATATAGATACTGATCATGGATACGAAACAACCGATTATATAAAGCTGTACGGTAAAAACTTTTTCAATCTGATTGATATTCTCTTCTGCAGAGGAAAGGCTAAGAAGCCCTAAAAAAATAAAGGAGAGAAAAAGAGAAAGCAATATACTAATCACAAGCCAGTACAATTCTTTTAAAATTAAGTCTTTCATAAATATTATCTTAAGGTCTTATTGTGGGCTTTATTCTGATCTTATAGGCGATGGCCATTGTTAAAATTCCTATGAAGTATGCCAAATAATACTTCCATTCAGATTTCAAGAAAAGATTGAAATTTGATAAGAGTTTATTGCTTAAATCAAAAAGAACAAAAGTAATCGGAATTAATATTATAAATATTATTAATATAAAAATCAAGAAATTTAATTGATTTCTTATTATTGAGTCCCTTACATTCCAATCTGATAGCAAAATTAAAAATGCCAAAATCACTGTCATCACAAAGAAAAGTGCCACAACCAATAAAAGCGTTTTATGTTTTAAAATAAAACTTGAAAACCTAATGGGATAGCCCTCTGTTTTAGCGATGGGATCCGCAATTATTTTCTGATCGGTAGAGAATTTATTTTCAATTACATCCCACAAATCGTTAGTTCCATTGTCATAACCCAAAGCCCAAATCCCAATACCTTTTAGGTTTTTAGCCAGGGCATAATCGTATTTCCTACTCAGGGTGTAATCATCATCAAACCATAATTCTTGAGTACTGTTATCATCAAAGGTGATGTTGTAATAGTTCGTCATGCTATATTCATCAAGTATTGCATTAATCTTTAAGTCTGAATTGTCTATGTAATTGTTTTTAATTTCACTGTAAGTCAGCGGTTTATCGAGGGTGGTGGTGGTGAAATAATTAGCTCCATCTCTCTGAATTTTTCCAGACCACAGACTTCCATAATAAGGGAATGCAAGTACTGTTTTCTGAGGATCAATCCCTTGGCCCAAATAGTATCCCAAGGTATTACTTAAACTATTACCAGTCCCTTCAGACGACCTTAGCGGTGCTACAGCGCCCTGGTCTTGGGTGCCCACGTGATAGTCATAACCCATGATTACAAATAGATCTATGTGCTTCTGAAGTTCGATAACATCATAAATGTCTCTGCTGTTTATTGCTGGAAGGGTAAGCGACAAGAAAAATTCTTTTTTCAAATCAAAGTTGGCAAACTGATTCGTGAGCTCCTCATTAAAGTACTTAACAAATTGATTGAATTTTTCTCGTTTAAAATAAGGTAGATTTTCAAAATTCAAATCGATTCCATCTCCATTCTTACTCAAGACCAGGTCCCCTACTGTTTTAATCAAGCCGTCCCAACTGTTTTTGTTATCAAGAAACTCCGAAACGTTTTTAGACCCATGGCATGAAACCGTTAAAAGTACCCGAGTATCTTTGACTTGAGCAGAGTCTATCATTGAAGTTTGTTTCCAATCTTCTATCTGACTAGGGTTAGTAAATCCTCCTGTTGAAGAGTCTAATTTGTAGGAGAAATATGAAATCGTAGATAATAATTCAAAAGGATAATTTTCCCATTTTGAACCCATCCAATAGGGATGCCAACCAAAAACCTCTTTATCGGGTTGAATGGTTCGAAACTTTTTATCATTTACATAATATACGTTTTGAATAGAATCCCAAGAGAAATTTCCACTCTTAATACTGGTGTCCTTACCGTTCAGAAAATCATAGAGATAACCATATTCGTTCAACAAGTTTTTCTGTTTTGAAGAAATTGACTCAATACTGTCACTTTCAGTCTCACCTTCATCTCCCCCTTTTACACCCATGCCTTTTTTCATCTTAAGCACGGCTTTATCAAAAGACCTAACTTGAGATTGAGTTTTTCGAACACTGCTCTTAAGCTTCATTACCTCCCTACAGGAGGTGGTTAACATCAGTGCTATTAGTGCAAAAAGCACACCCCTTGAATATTTACTCCTCATCATTCACTAAATTTATTTGGATATAATCCTTGATTGCCAAAACGTCTTTAAGCCCTTCTTTTTTAAGTTTTCTTATCCCAACTGCCAAGATCCAATAACTAACTTCATGGTCATATAACTTAGAATTATTTGTTATATAAACCTCCGCTTTTTTATAGTTTTGACGCGTATAATCATCGCTGAAATAAAAAGCAAAATTATTGCTATAATTAAGACTCCTTTTGCCTAAGCTTTGATTCAAAATCAACAATTCGAGATCAGTATTTTCACTTTTAGGGAGTAAATTTTGATTGAGTAATCCGTTGATTTCGTTTTTAGAATATCCAATTAAAGGATTTTCCTCAGCCGCGGCTAACTCAAAAAGGTCAACATCTTCTTTATTCAACCCGATCCAATAGGACCAGCCGATGAGCTCATCAAATTCATTAACAACAATTGGGAACGAAAACACATTACTCTGGGTGATGTCAAGAATTGGTCCTATGTTATGCTTTTTGCTCCTCACAACCTTATAGACTGTGTCATTGACCTCTTCAATCACTTTAAAACTTTGCACAACAGTATCCGACTTCCTTTCAATAATTAAATTTTCTGGAGGTGCTATTTTCTTTAGAACAATATTCAGTTTAGATTTAAAAAGACCTTTGTTTTTAAAAAAATTATCGTTTGAAATATTTATGGTGAGGGCATTGTCATTTACAATCTTAATTGAACCTTTTACCGATTCTTTTTTCTTTAGTTTATTTTGTTTGAACCTTGTCGCTGCACCTTCTAATATTTCAATTTCTTTAACTGTATTTGATTTTAAATTTTTTATTTCATAAAAAATCTCTTCATCCATTTTAACATCATAAACAAAACTTTTAATCTCACCATTTTTCGGAGTAGACAAGTTAAGATTGGTAATGTAAACAGTATCTTTTGTGTTGTCAAACTTTAGAAAGTCTATTAAGAAAGATTCAAAACTATTGACCTTTAGCGTACCTGTCGTTTTTAGAATATTTTTTAAACTATCAATATAGTCAGTAGAATAAAGTTCAGAAATGGTCTTCCCGTGATTGGTTTTTGAAAACGCGATTAACTTTTCTTTTTCGGGAGCAGGAATCTTTTCAATTTTACTCAAAATCATCTCTTTATCCGTCTTCTTAAGCGCTGATTGATTTAATGTCTTTGCAAGTGAGGCTTTGGGGTCTTTTATGATTTTATCTAACGAGCTACAAGATAGAACCAACACAAAAGAAAAAAAGACGCCTAATGTGGAAGTGGCTTTGATATTGGTCATTTTATGAGTTAATGTTTTTAGAGTCGATTTCAGATTTCATTTTTTCATACCTTTTATAAGCATCGCTCTTTAGAATATTTCTAATTTCCGACTCTTTTGATTTTATTTCTAAATTAGTTGACATTTCTTTCAACCTTTTATTTTTCTCTCTTTCATGACCATAATCATCAATTTTTTTTAGATAATCAGTTTCATACATAATTTCAGTTTCCAAAACAAGATTGTCGTAGGGTCCTTTTTGTGTTAAAAGCTTAGAAAGAATTGGAGCGGTCTCAATCATTACAAAAATAAGTAAAATAAAATAAGATGACATCTGATCTAGGTTATTCAATGCCCTAACCCTATCAAACAAGCCATAGCCTTTAATATTAGAAATGATTTTCATCTCATTTTCAATCAACTTGTTTATTCCTGCTTCTTTAAAAGCAAGGTATTTGAGGATCGAATCGTTTTTTAAACGCGCCACATTCATTTCCGCCAAAGACAGCTCATAACGCTCTTTTCTCCTTTCACATTCTTTGCCGTATCCTCTAAGATTTGTCCCACACGTACCTGTACACTCACACTTATAATCTTCATAAAATTGATCTCTTATTGCAACTTTATCATTAAAAATAGCTTGTTGTTTTTCTTTTTTATTTTCAATATCAATTAGATCGTCAACATATTTTTCCTTAACCCCATAAGCAAGATCAATCTTTTCCTTCTTTAAATATTCGGATATCTCTTTTTCAAATAGCTTGACTTCGAGTGGCTTCGAAACGACTACAGCAATCAAAATCGCTATGATTATTCTCGGAATAGATTTAATAAACTCTTGTCCTTTGCTACTATTTGATCTCATTGTTGAGATGATGTAACGGTCAAGATTGAAAATTATCAAACCCCATAGTAAAGCAAGTGAAAGACTAAGGTATACAGATTGAAAAATTAAAGAGAAGGCGAAAAAAGACGAGAGAATTGATAGAAAAGCAGTGATCAAAACAGTTGCTCCTATTGAAGCATATTTATTGACTTCAAAAAGAGGACACTTTCTGATCAGAGCGATAGTTGCTCCAGAACAAAAAACCAAAAACCTTGTTATGAAAGATAATTTATTATCCGTTTTCATTTATTCAGAAGCTTTGCAAAAAATGATTTGATTAAATGTAGTATTGTATTCTTTTTCGATTCAACGATGTTATTCTTTTCTTCTAAAGCTTCGGGATGCAATTTACTAAATATCTCTTCATCTTCTTTGGGATGAAAGGTAATGTTTTTGATTTGTCTGTCCTCCAAAGAATTAAATGTAAAAATAAACTTTGTTTCTTGAAATATTTCAAAAGCATGGGATCCTTCTAACGGTAGGTTCCCCAAAGCTTGTTCTCGAAACTTTCCAATCATATTTATACTCCAGTTCATTTTGATTTCTTGACCAAAATAAACGCCATAATGACCTGGGTTAAGACTCGAAGACTCTAAAGGAATCTCTTCATTAATTACTGGATCATAAGCACTTACACCAATCTCAATGTCTTTTGTTTCAATCGTTCTGATGTAAACTTTTTTCGAATAATTTAAATCTTTATTCTTGGCAAAAAGCTCGAAGGTAATGTCTGATTTTACGATTTTTGAAAATTCTCCTATGGAAGAAACATCTCCTATTTCGTTGTTAATTTCCACATGATCTGCATTCCTCACCTCCCATTTAAAGTTTACGCTTTCATTTTTATACACAATTGTCCTATCGGCCTCAAAAGAGATTTCGATTTCACCAGACAATAATTTTATTTTCTCTGAATCTAAAAGTATAGTCTTGAAAAAATTAGTTTTTGATCTTACATATTCTTCAGCGCTTTCAATAACATTTTCTGATCTTCTTCCAATAACATATGATTTATCAAAAATTCCAAAAAAAGCTTCCTGATTGTATAAAATATTGTTCTTATACCAATATAAATATGCCCCACCATCAATTAATCTTTTACACAGATTGAAAAGTTTTAAGGATTTTTTATTCGAATTAGAAATAATAATTATTTCCATCCCAAGCTTATTCAACAAAGCTTTTATTAATGATTCGGACAAAAAATACAGGTCGTTTTCATCTACCAATATTTGTGTAGAATATTGAGTTCTTGGGAGCTCAATATTTATTTCATCTATTAAATCATCAGATGTATGATATCTAAACAAAATTTAATTAAATTTAGTGGTTTAAAAGTTACGAAATATAGCCATAATTTAAAGAAGTTGTTTCAATCCACTAACTGTTATGAAAAACAAATCTAATTCAATATTTTTAGGGTTAAAATCCTACAACGAAGAGGATTCCGAATACTTTTTCGGAAGAGAGCAGGACAAAGAAAATTTGCTTACTATATTACAAAAGAATAAATTTCTGACTCTTACGGGGGGACTCGGAAGTGGAAAATCTTCTTTATTAAAAGCAGGTTTGGTCCCAAGGTTGAAAAATGGTTTTGTAGGGCAAGCGGGAAAAGATTGGTCGATTGCCTATTTTAGGCCTGGAATTTCGCCTTTAAACAATCTTGCTCATGCACTTACTTTTGACGACGTTTTAAACGTTGAATCTAAGCCCAACACAACTGACTATAAAAACTACTTGGACACTATTAAAAACAGTGGATCAATGGGGTTGGTTGAGATTTATAAAAATTCTGAGATCTATAACAAACGAAATCTATTGGTCGTAATTGATCAATTAGAGGATCTATTTAAGTTTTCCAAACAGTTTGATGTAAATGCCTCTGACGATGACGATCTTTTAATGAACCTTGTCCATCGTTCTGTTTCAATTAAAAATAGTGCTGTATACTTTATAATTTGTATTCAAACGCCATTTTTAACAAAGCTCACCTCTTATACAAAACTTCAAGAGATAATTAGTCAGTCTCAATATGCAATTCAAAATATTGATGCTGAAGGGATAAGTGAAATCATAGCAAACTCATTTAATAAACATCAAATCGCATTCAGTTATGAATCGATGGAATATTTTAAAGAAACCATCAACAATGAACCAAGCTATTTACCCAATTTTCATTATCTACTTAAAAGATTGTTTGAAGCCTATGTTATTGAGGGAAAATCTGAAAGTAAAACCTTAGACATTGATGAAATCAAAAGCTATGGTGGAATTGAAAATGTCATCTCGATGGATTTAGAGAAAATTTACGAATCCAACTCGAATGAATCGCAAGTTCAGTTGTCTCGTTTCTTTCAAACACTAGTAGATTATGAGTCTTTGTCCAATATCTCCAAATATATGGACGCTTCAAGCTCAGAGGTGTCAAAAATTATCTCCAACTTAAAAAAAGAATTTAATGACTTGTTTGATGTTTTTAAACCTATTATTTCTAGTGTAAATTCTTTAAATAAAAATGTTATTGGTGCCAAAAGTATCATCTCCTTAAAGTATGGTCGATTCATCAATTGGGAGAGGAGAAATCAATGGTTGAAAGAAGAAAATGATAGTTATGAAAAATTTAAATTGTTCTTAAATGATGCCATTCGTAAAAGTAATGGAGAGGGTGGTTTTCTAAAAACTCCTGCACTAGAAACAGCAATCGCATGGAGAGATCATAAAAATCATGATGTCAATTGGGCCAGTAAATATCCGCTTAACTTTAACGAAACCCTCAAATATATTAATGAAAGTGAACAAGAAGATTTAAAAATAAAAAAAGCAAAAGAGGATCAACTTAGGCTTGAAAAAAAGGCGGATAAAACCAAAAAGACTTGGTATGCAATCGGTGGTGTTATGTGTTTGATTTTCGGACTGTTTGCTTCGGGATTTTGGCTGAGCGCTTCTAAATCTGAAAAGATTGCGATGGTTGCCTCCAAAGAGGCGCAAATTCAAAAAGAAAAAGCATTTGAAAGTGCTGAGGAAGCACTAGAGAATGAAGAAGAGGCCCGTAAGAATGCCATTATCGCTCAGAAAAACGAGCTGAAGGCTGTTAAGAATGCCCAAATTGCTTCAAAACAGAGAAAGAAAGCCAATGAAGCCTTGGAAAAACTTAAATACCAAATGTATAAGGACAGCCTCACGCAAATCGAATTAGATAAGCAAACTAAAGAGGCTAAGAAAAATGCTGAAATTGCACTTGAGGAGTCCGATAAAAATATCGCGCTCAAAGAAATGATCGAAATTAAGACCTATTTTTTTAGAGATCTAGATCTAGAGTTATCAGAAGCTGCTCAAGACAAGGAAAAAGAAAACATCAAAAGAATCATTGCAAAATCAATGGTACTCGAGGATAAGTTCGATTCTTTAAGACTTGCCCATAAATCAACAAATATCAGCAATGTTGAGTTGATGGCTTTTAATCAAAAAACACTTTCGGTTCTTGAAGAAAAGGACAGTTACAGTAAAACCAAAATGCGTTTGGCAAAAACGGATAAGTATTCAATTAGAGATTTTGATATTTTTGACAACAAAGAAATTGTTTTTGCAGGGGATGACGGGAAAATTTATTTCTATGACATATTTAATACTCAAACTCCCAGAGAAGCAATTACGGCTTTTGATGATATTAAAGATCGGATTAGAAAAGTGAAATTCATAAATCGTGATGAATTACTTTTAGGCACTTTCTCCGGAAGATTTATTTATTACAACGCCATTGAAAACTCCATAAAAGATTTAATAGAAAAATCAGAAGCTAAAATAATTGATTTTTTTGTTGACAGAGATATTCAATATCTGGTTTTGGAAAATAAAATAGTGACTTTCAAAAATAAAGTTCAGATCAGTGAGAACAATGACTTTAAAAAAATATTTGCGGCCTTCCACAAAGATCAGAAATTGTTTGTAGTAACCGGTAACGGTATTTACCTGATTGATGAAAAAGGAAATTCAAACAGAATTTCGATCGAAGCTTCTGATGCAATCAATCCAATCATTTATGAAAAAATCAGTGAGATTTATTTGAGTGATCGTTATTTGTTTTTTGGAATGGACACTGGATTGGTGCATTTATATGACTACAATCTAGAACAAGTAAGGAATGTAACGCCATTAAAATCTAACATCGAGCCCCTTAAGTTTCACTTAAGCATGGTCACTTCTATTTATTTTGATGAAGACAACGACGTTTTATACACCTCTAGTTTGGATAACAAAATATTTAGATTTGACATAAGCACGAGGGATAATGACCTCATCCGAAGTAATTACTCTGAACTTATTGGTCACGAAAAGTGGATTTGGAACATGGGTACTTTTTCAACAAAGGAAGGGATTAAGCTGCTTGTTACAGGAGATGAAAATGGGAATTTACTTACTTGGTTTACTAACCCACAAGACTTGAGGGACGAGATATTAAGGCTTTTTAATGTTTATTAAACCCCTTCTTTAAGATGAAAATCCTTGTTATTAGCGATGTTAACATTAACGATCTCGTTAGTTTAAACATTATTCAAAATGAATTAATAGCATCTAATGAACAAGAGGTGATTGATTTTGATTTGGTTTTTATAAGAAAACTTAAAGGGAAAAACATTTTCTTCAATGAAAGTAAGTTTAAAAACATCTTTAACTTATCGTTTTTAAATTATTTCACCAGTGATTCAGCCGCTATAAAAAGCACTCAATATGAGCACGTTATTAATTTATCCCCGGGTTTTTTCTCTCAATTCATTCTAAAAAAAATGAAATCAAAGGAGAAGGTTTCTGCTCTATTTATTTTAAAAAAATATTTTTTTAACGAAAAATTCTTTAACAGGAAAACAATCGACACCTTGTGTGGCAGGGTGTTAAATTCGTTTTCAAACATCACACCTAAAGGTGGACAAAACCCGACAGTACAAGTAGATTCCGAAAAATATCAACGTGTTTTTGAAATCACCAATTGGTTGCTTAAAAGCTCAAACAATCAACCCCTTGGGAACAATAGTTTCTGTTTTTTTTATTTGAAAAAGACGGAAAATTCCGCCATAATTAAAGAAGAATTCTTATTTAATTATTTAAAATCCTTGATTGCATCCAATATTTTAACGCTTATTGTTCTGGAAGAACATCATAAATCTTCTTTTCAAGACTTAATTGTAAACCATTTTGAAAACGAACCCAAGATCATCCCAAATTTTGTTGCCAACAACGATTCGGATTACTTATATTTATTTATAAAAAATGCTAGATTTGTTATCACGAATGATGAGACGGTTGATATCGCTTCCAAACAAATGGGGAAGAAAAGTTTGTTCTATGATTTCAAGTCAAAAACTTCTTTTGAAAACCACAACCCCTCTTTTGACTTGGAAAAAATAATTAGATCTTAATTTAAAAAATCAGTTTATGCCAAAATGTGTGTGTAGTGGTGCAAAATTAAAGTGTTCGTTCGGTGCAGGACCCAAAGACATGTTGGTGCTGCCAATTAACAGAACCTTAACCGCAACTTTCAAGCCGCTTGCAAACAGCATAGACATAATTCCATTTATTAACATTCCCGCTTTTGGGCAATGTAAGTCCCCTATCAATCCAATGAATTGGAAAATGGCAGGTCCGGTTCCTTTATTCATCCCTTCCTCTTGTATTCCTATCCCCGTAAAACCGTGGTCGCCAGTTGCCAAGAAAACTAAAATAGGGAAGCAGCCTGCGATGTTAGAGACCAGTAAAACCATGTGTGCTTGGTTAGGAAGTATTGAAGTAGACAAACCAGGACAAGTGAAAGTTCAATGCAATTGACAAAAAGTCGCAGCGCTGTCTATAAAAAACATGCTTCTAATTAACACTTGTTTTAAAATAGATTCTTTCATAATTAAAATATAAATATAGAATCACATAAATTATCAACCATAATAATTTTTAAAAAATTAATTAAAAAAATTGTCATGAAATACATTTATATTCTTTTCGCTTTTACATTGATAATATCCTGTTCGAAAAAAGACGACCCTGCAAACTTTCAAGTCACGGTCAACACAGCCGAAGGAGGAACTACCGATGGTGTTTCTAAAATTCATCCTTCAGGAACTACCTTGACAATTATAGCAACCCCTGCCCAAGGATTTGTATTCGATAGCTGGGGGGAATAGAATCCTCCGAAAGCACCCTTATTTTTGAGGTTAGCGCAACAGTTGATCTTACTCCAAAATTTATATCTGAAGAAGCCGTTTACGTTTCTGTTCAGGATTTAACCACTAACATTAGCATTGAGGGAGCATCAGAAAAACAGGGGACTCCCCCTTCTGGAGAACAAATTGCTTTTAATGTTTCAAACAAGGAAAACCTAATCGCAGTGGTAGAGCAAGGCTTCAATTTAGATCTTGAGGTTGGAGAGGATGTAAAAGGTGCTTACATTGAATTTAAAGATGCCGATGGTAATTCTTCAGGGTCCTATTTAGAGATCCCCAAGAATTACTTAGAAAGCGGCAAGAGCAATTCAACAGCAACTAACAGCCGCTATAGTTTCAGTAGAAAGGGGTCTCAGGTTTCAAAATCAGAAGGTGACGGCTCTTTTAATATAGATATTGACTTTAATCAAGAAGTAAAGGCCGGTCAAATTTGTTTCAATGTATATGTGTATAACGATGATGGAGGTTCCGCTCCAACAGAAATATGTCTTGCCATAAACAATTATGGTGGTGGACCCACTGAGTTAATTAATAAATGGCAATACACCAGTTATACGAATACGGACAACGCTGGTATTGTAGAAAAAACCATACGTAGCACAGGAGCAAAATTATGTGACCCAATCTATTGTCAAAGAGAAGAGACGGTTACTGGCATTAATTTTGAAAAGTTATTTAGCGCCTCTAGCTGTTATGAATGTGCTAACCAATTAGATGATTATTTAGCAATTTGCTACGACGCTCAAAACGACTCCATTGGAATTCAAATTAATGGCAACGCAAACGCGTGGATTGACAAAAAAGCTAATATACTTCAAGAGTACTCAGCTCAAGATTTCGAAGGTCTCTTAGAAACCATGAGCGCCCAATATTCGCCTACGCTACATTGCAGGTTATCCTCAGAAGACATAAGCATGAAAGTCGATGGGTATGATCAAACATTAATCACTGAAGCTTTAGGATCTTTTTGTCATCGTGTTGGTTTAGCAAATATTGAACTAAAAAGTGATGGTACCTATGTGGATTATTTTTACATATTTGAATTAAACGAGATAAATGATCTCAGTGGCGACCTGATGGCATGTATTTATAATGGGGGTGAAATTTCAAGTGAAAATTTGATTGGTATTCCCAAAAGTTACTTTAGTGAATTCTACCCTACAGTATTATCCAAAGTCTATTATGGAAAATGGGCCTATAATGAAGGTAATAAAACCATTGGATTATGGGATTATGGCTACGAGGAAATAGATAGCGAGGGGACACTTCTTGATACTAAGAAATATAGTTTTCAATCCCCAAGCCCTTATTTTAATAACGGAACCTTTGTGACCTTAGCGGATGATGGTTCGGGTTTAAGCTTTTTGAGTAAAATGTCTGGAGAACAATCTAGCTCAGTTCAAGAGTTTATAAAAATGGAATAATTATAGGGTATTAACCCACAAAAATCCCTTTATAAATATTTATAAAGGGATTTTTTTATTTTAAAAAAGCAATTTATTTTAAACCGTTTTAAGGTACGCCAAAACCTGTTGGCTCACCTTCTCACCTGTAAATCCAAACTTATCATCTAGGACAGTGGCAGGTGCAGAATAACCAAAGTGTTCCAGCCCAAAAACTTTGCCTTTATCTCCGACCAAACCTTCTAAGTTTACAGGTAAACCTGCCGTCAAACCAAAAAGCGGTTTGTTTTTAGGAATCACACTGTCTTGATATTCTTTTGACTGAAGTCTAAAAACACCCTCCGAAATAACGGAAGCAATATTAACTTTTAAATTCTCGTTTTCCTCCAATAATTTCGCAGCTTCAATCAATGTCGCTACTTCCGATCCATTGGCAATTAAAACTACATCAGGGTTTTCTACTTCTTTAACCAAATACCCACCTTTTTCAGCAGCCAAAGCTTCTTGATATCTCGAACCTCCTTTTGCTGGAATATCCTTGATACCTTGACGAGACAAAATTAATCCCGTTGGGGTGTTCGTGTTTTCTAATGCCATCTTCCAAGCGACACTTGTTTCTGCTGAATCCGCAGGTCGCAAAGCCAAGAAACTCGGATTTCCACTGTGATTTTTTAATTTCTCTAGTAAACGTATTTGAGCTTCTTGCTCAACAGGCTGGTGTGTTGGTCCGTCTT